>ERZ779876.42-NODE-42-length-153378-cov-5.209192_pt1 | contig 153378 bp, 110 predicted proteins | sample MGYA00511068_ERZ779876 | MGnify/ENA primary metagenome ERZ779876 (study PRJEB29588, sample SAMEA1970858) | human gut metagenome | biome: human gut; feature: human-associated habitat; material: faeces | place: Denmark | collected 2008/2010 ...
GACTTAAAATCCCGTGGCCATTGCGGCTGTGCGGGTTCAAGTCCCGCCTCGAGTACACGGAATATTAAGGAGTTAGTAATCACTAACTCCTTTTATTTTATCCAGAAAACTCTAATCACTTTTTAAAATTATTCCCTCTCGATACCCTAAAAACGATATGTGGCATCTCGACACCCCGGTAGTGTTTGACAAGAGTATCGACCTCCACCATTCCATTCCGCCGAGCCACGTTTTGGGATGCCACGTTCGAATCCCGAATAATGGAATAAACCTCGTCAAAATTCAACTCTTGAAAAGCGTACTCCTTACAAGCAATGGCCGCCTCTGTGGCAAATCCTTTATGCCAAAATTCTTTCCGGAACAAATAACCGACTTCCGGAACCCTGCCCCCATTATATTCCTGGTACGTGATACCACATTGCCCGATAAGCTCGCCACTGCTTTTCTCGATGACCGCCCACAGGGCAAAACCGTCATCCTCGTACCGCCGAAACATCTTATCCAACCATGCCTGAACTTCCTGATCGCTAAAAGCGCCCTCGTAAGCATACATCACCACGGGGTCCTGCAACAATTTACACACCTCGTCAAAATCACCTTGTTCTAACTTTCTTAGAACCAACCGTCCCGTTTCTAATAACACTTCTCTCATTCTTCTATTTTCAGGCAAAAATACCCAAAAAAATATTTCCCTCAACAAATAAATCGTACCCAATAAAATAATCGATCATAACGACAATATGTATTACCCCCGTTATCAAATAAAGAAAGGATGAACACTTAAGGTAATTACCAGATAATCAAAGATTAAAAATCTATCAAAGACGTATCAAAGACGTTCGTGAACGTCTTTGATACGTCTTTGATTCGAAATTGATACGTCTTTAACCCCTAAGTACATCGAATATGCAACGTGTCTCGTCCTGAAAAAGTTTACCGTAACCCCAAGTAAACCTATGCCAGCATTAAGCCAATTTCGTTATTCTCATCTGACACTAAAATTGGCTCAAAAACAAACTGCCCCTGAAAGTTTTTTGTTCACTTTTTGGGGGCAGTTCTGTACTATACTACAATAGCCTATTTCAAATAAAACACATGCTACATTTTTTCCACACGTTCCTTTACAGATTGAATATCCTTCGGTTCTGCATCACTTAGCGAGTTATTTTTAATAACTTCCAACACATCAATCAAGAGCCTCTTCGCCCCCTGTTTGTCCCCGATCTCTTCCATTAGATCCGCACATCCCCAAGCCGTCGCCGGAGTTCGATCCAACTGATAAGCATAATTTACCCAATCGATACATTTCTTTTTCTCTCCTACATTCTGCTGATCGGTAATCTTCCAGTAATGACGGGTAGCACTGATCACGAAAGAGGACAATAGTTTATACTTCACCCCGCCAAACAGACTCGCCATACCCATCGTCTTCTTTATACTCACAATCGCGGTTGAATCATTCTTCATTTTAGCTGAATCAATCAGCATCTTAAAATGCTGGTTTGTTATCTCTTCCGTTTTTCTCAGGGAATCAATGCTATTCTCTTGCTGCTGGGCAATCATATACTCGTTCATCAACGTCTTGAATTTATCGTCCAGACGGTTGTTCGAATAGAAATCCAAACGCAACTGCTCTGCCGGAAGATAAGATTTACCGCCACCCATCATGGCAGACATTCCATTCTCCAGATTTCCCAACCCGGCCTTCACGCCAAGAATTCCTTCTAACGCCTTTTCATCCTTCTCTTTCACGCAAGTGGCAAAACAAGCGCTCAAGCTCTTCATCACGGATGCATTCAAACGATTACCCAACTTCTTGTTTTCGCCCTCGACCTTCTTGATGCCCTTCACCAAACGATCAAAAAGAACCGGATCAAAAATAGAAATATTACCTATATTACTCACGTTCTCCTCCAACAACAACTCCCCATCAGAGAGGCATTTCAAGTACTCGTTCAGGACAATGCCACCGCCTGCCCCGGACTCTTTCAATAAAGCATAATACTCTCCAAGGAAAACTTTTCCCCGTTTTCCTTGTTCGTATTCTTTCTCCATTGCCGCGATACGGGGAGCCAGCGCGTACAAACGCACAGCTTTCTCTCCTTCAGCGATAAGCTTATCGGCCGTACGGACTCCCATAAACTTATACACCAACTCGCCTGCAGCATTCACGAAAACCAACGTCGGGTAAGCCGAAACCTCGTACTTACCCGCTAGTTCCGGTCCTTCACCTTTCTCCGCGTCAATCTTGTAATTGACGAAATTTTTGTTGAAGTAATCCCCCACAGCCTGCTGGGGAAAAGTCTCCGCAGCCATTTTCTTACAAGGACCGCACCACGTCGTGTACAGGTCTACAAAGATCAGTTTATTCTCCTGTTTTGCTTTCTGTAAAACCTCTTTCCAGCTACCGGTTTCGAACTGAATCCCCTGTGAAAAAACGTTCCATGAGAAAAGCAAAACGACTATTGTTAAAAATATTCTTCTCATTATTTCTATCAATCGTTATTCTCCAAATTGTTCTGCAACTTTTTCCATCAACAGATCTCCCCGCAATTTGGTAGCGACAATTTTCCCTTCCTTGTCAATCAATAACATAGCCGGAACCCCGCTCACGTTATACAATTTTGCCACCGGACAACTCCATCCCTTCAAGGAAGAAACATGTCCCCAATTCAAATCGTTCTTTTCAATCGCATTTACCCAATTATCCTTTTTATCATCCAGTGACACGCTCAATATTTCAAATCCTTTATCATGAAACTTGTCATATACTTTCTTCACATTGGGAACTTCACGCAAGCAAGGACCGCACCAGGATGCCCAGAAATCAAGCAAAACGATCTTCCCACGATAATCAGATAAAGAAACATCCTTTCCGTCCGGAGCTTGTAAGGTGAAATCCGGGACAACACTACCGATGGATGTTTTTTTAATATTATCTATTGATGTTTTCAATTTACGTCCTAAATAAGCATTTTTGATACGGGGAGTCAAACCTTCATACATTTTTTCAACTTCCGCCAAATCTCTATCCTTGATCACGAAATTATTAATAATCAACGCAGTTGCATGGCAATCGGGATAATTTGTAACCAAGCTGTCAATCGTCCGCACGGTTTTCTCCTTCATAGCCGTATACATCTGTATTAAAGAGTCCTGCATGGCAGCACTCGTATTCTCATCTCTACCCATGAAAGAAAGTCCCAGCATCATCAACATCTCATCCCGCTGTGCTAACAGCATTGTTTTAAAAATATCCTGCTCCACGCTCCCCGATATTTCTGCTCTGACATTCTCAATCTCTTTTCCCTTGACCGTTTTTTTCACGGTTATGCATTTTACATGAATTGGAATAGAGTCCAAAATAACGATATTCGTACTACCATTTATTTCCAAAATCCGCTCATCCACGTCTCCAAGCGGCTTTTGCATTTTAAAACTACCGTTTGCCACGATAGCGGAATCCAATATCTCATATTTTTTGTCTCCCAAGTCCTTTTTTAAATAGACTACTTTTCCATCTCCACCTTCCCACTCTCCTTGAATGGTATAAGTTGTCTCTTGTTTGGTACATCCCATGAACAACAGGCCTATCAATAATCCACTGATAATTTTTCTCATACTTCCGGAATTATTTTAACATTTTTAAATCAAGTATCGTTTATATTTATTCTGATTTTTTCAAAAATGACTCGAACTCTTTCGCTTTCTCGGCTCTGATTTTCTCGTCCATCTTTTTGAATTCTTTTGCCTTTGCATTATTGCCAAGTTTAGCATGCAAAACAGAGAGAGTTCCGTAATAATTAGATTTTAGTTTAGCACTTCCCTTATCTTCTTCTTTCTGCAATCCTTCGATTAAAACCAAGTACTTCTCTATTATGCCCTTATCTTGACAATATGCCGCAAGGTATCGAGCCGTTTCATCCAAATCACGATCAGAATAACCCAAAGCCTTGATGTCACGATACATCATCTGGCTTTCGTATACTTCATTCCACTTTTGAGCCAACTCCAATTCATAAATCTTTATTTTGGCACGATACGTTTCTGCACGTTTCAAATTCCCGCGGTCAATCAAACGTAACAAAGTATCTATTTTTCCTTGCTCGGCAACCAAACGCAAGGGAACCCCATTCTCATCAAATTTAATTTCAACCACTCGATCTACTGCTTTTTCCAGCGCCCAACTTAATTGTCTCTCCACGTTATAGCGATCAAATTTCACTTTATGAGCCAAACGGTCTATATTGAAAATCACGTAGTCAAATTGCGGAGAATAAGGGTTTTTGATAAAAGCTCCCACGAAATCCCAGATTTCTTTTTCCTGCAATTTTTCCACAGGTATCGTATTCATGTAATCAAGTACGATTTTCTCGATGTCATCTTTCAAGAAGGCTCCTTCCAACGCGGCAACATATTCTTTCAGAAACGCCAAGTCCCGTTCTCCTGCCTCGTACCTATCACGACAAGCAAACAAACTTTTACCTTCCTTACCCGCTTTCATCCCGGCAATCAATACATCTGCCTCTTGGAATCCCGCCATTTGATGCATAACTTTTCCTTCCTTATTAATTAACAAGAGTGTCGGGAAACCAATAATATTGGATTTATATTGTTTATACAGATCTTTCCCCACACCCTTTTCCATATCGTATTTCACGTTGATGAAATTCGCGTTAAAAAAGTCGCCCACGTCTTTGCGAGTAAAAATATCTTTGGCTAAAGCCTTGCACGGGCCACACCAAGAGGTATAGCAATCCATAAAGATATATTTGTCCTGCTCTTGAGCCATTTTCAAGATATTTTCCCATTTCTCGCCTTCGATAAAACGAATCCCGTCTCCGGCCGACTGCCCGAACGAAAACAAGGCCAAACATAAAAATTGTACTATAAATCCAATCTTTTTCATAATCAATCCTATTTACAAATATGCTATTATTTTAATTCATCCAATTTTGCCTGACAAGCTTTCACGTCACTCTCTTCGACCCCGGCCGCAGAACTTCCATCTTTCAATCCCAAGGTCAAAACTTCTTTCGCTTGTTCCTTTTTGTCCAAGGCTAATAACTTATCGGCCACGTATGCCGCCGTCTTTGCGGAAGGGCTCAACTGATGTAAAAACACGTACCAACCGGCAACCCGATCCTTGTATGCCGCATCTTTCTCTCCTGTATATATCTCCTCGTAACGTTCCACGTTCTCAACCATACTCGTTGAAGTATAGTAATCATCGATACTTGAAAAAGCGAACATCATCGCGTTCAGTTTTCTCGCTGCCTGATATTCCTCTTCATTCCCACTTTCTTTTGCCTCTTTCAACTTAGCCTCCATGGCCTTTAGCATGGCAATTTTCTCCTTATGAGTTTCCTCATATTTTTTCTGAAGTTCCGCTATATAACTGATAAAAAGCTGATTAAACTTATCCAGTTTCTTTTTAGCCGAATAATAATTTAAACGTAGTAATTCAGAAGGGATATAGATATTTCCTCCCCCCAATGAAGCCGCCGTGGCACTATCCTTACCTCCCGTCGCCTTAAATAAACGATCTTTCAAAGCCAGCACTTCCTCAAAGTTTTCCTCTTGATCGGCTTGTGCCGTCTTTTGAACGCTAGCACTCAAGAAAGTACAAATCGCTTTATTCACGGCAGTAGAATGTTTTTTGTCCTTCGCCGGATTGACAGCCTCCGCACAAGCCGCATCCACCAAGCGGTTGGCTAATTTCTTGTCGAAAACCGTGATTTTGGCAATACGAGGAACATTGACAGAATCCAATAAATGAGCATCGTCCACCAATGCAAAATAATCAAGTAATACATCGCTACAATCCAATCCGGATTTGTCTTTCAATATAAAATACTGATTCAAAAATTCTTTATCCCGGTTGCCTTCCTCGTATTTTTTCATGTATTTCTTCAATTCCGGTTGTGCGGCAAACGCATCCACGGCCTTCTCGCCTTCCTTGATAAACATATCCACGGTTTTACCGCCCAGGAAACGATAAACCAATTCCCCGTCTCCATTAACAAAAAGGAACGTGGGATAAGCAGATACTCCAAATGTTTTCGCAACCATTTTCCCGTCTTCACTCTTTTCTGCATCCAATTGCAAATTCAAGAAATGAGCGTTATAATATTCGCCGACTTTAGCTTGTGGGAATACATTATCCGCCATGTGCTTACAAGGTCCACACCATGAGGTATATATATCTATAAATACCAGTTTATTCTGTTTTTTCGCCATTTCCAGTACCTCTGCATAACGCCCCTTTTGGAAGTCGATCCCCTGTGAAAACACGGTTAAACCAGTGATTAAAATCGTCACTAACAATACTAATTTTTTCATCTTACAATCCCTTTAGTTTATGTCCAATACTATTGTATATTTTTTATTCCTCTCAAAATCACAATTATAAAGCAACAAGAAATCCTCTGCCACGGCAACTTCCCATTTCTGTCCCCCCGCCAAACACGGGTTATTTACACGTTTCGGGAAATAATAGGCAAACGGAATATCCGTCACGTGTTCCTGTTTCAATTTTCCTCCTCTCATCAATCCCCCGTCAAAATATTCATTGGTCGTGATCGTCACGAAACATTGTTTCCCTTTTATCTTGAAATCTACACGGTATCCTAATGGTTTCGGATTTTGCATCTTTACATCCCAAGCCGGATCGCCATACAAAACAACTACATCCCGGTCATGTACAAATCCCATCTGGTCTTTCGTCGGCTGCTGACCCGTCACCGCCTTGAATTGTTTTTCAAACATCTCCCTCTCCCCAAAATCTATTTCCGAAAAAGGATAATTTACGGTCAACATTTTCGGATGCCACTCGTTTTCCGTCCTCAACATATCCTGCTGGTTCAGATAAACGGCCTGCGCCAAGGTCAACCGCCCGGCATTGGCAACCCAGTATTTCAAACCTCCCCAACCGTTCCGGCCATACCAAGTTGTAACGACATATCCCACCATGGAAGTTGCATCCATTCCGCTCAACCAAGCCACAGCCATACTCTCCGGGTCATTGTCAATATTCCCGATCAGACAGTTACCCGCCGCAAAATAAACTCTCGGGTGAGCCGTCCCTTCCAAAAACTCAGGAGTCATGAAGTCGGCATACAACCGCCCTCCCCGTGGTTTCAGATTACCAACCGTAAATGGCATTTCAAGATTTTTCTCGGTTGCGTGTGAAGAGGTTACCAGCAAATCGGGATCAATTTCTTTATATTTCTCCACCCATTTATTCAGTATTTCCCATTTATTGATCTGCTCATTCTTCACTTCCCCGTTGCGGGTTGTCTTCTCGCCCCAACCGCCGGGTGTTCCCCCGTCATTCATAAATGCAAAACGATCAAAATATTTTCCATCGCTCAATTCTGCCGTCGTGTTCAATGCTGTATGAATCACAAAAGGTTTAGCGCTCCCCTCGACCATTCGCATAGCATCTGTAGCTGAATACCCCGTGATAATTCCCCACAAGTAATCCGCATAAATATCATCATCTATTTCCCGACTCAAACGATGCCCTTCCATGACAAACTCCCGATTGAGGTTTTCCGGTTTTTCCACCACTGCCACGTAACGGGGAGTTAAACGCCGTAACTCCGCCAACAGTTCTCGCGGCTGTTTGTCGTAATATAACACGGTTGCTTTATGTCTTTTAGCTAAAGCCTCTACCACTTTCATCCATTCCCCGTCAGCCTGAACCTTTTTCGAGGTAACAACCACATAGTCACGAACCTGTTGAGCTTTTACCCCCAATAAATTACAAGTCGTAAACAGCCAAACGGCAAACATTACAACTATCCGTTTTTTCATCATATTTCCAGATTAATTAGACTGAGTTGCTTTAAACAAATCCTTATACCGTTCCATCCGCTCCGCTTCTATGGCATCCCCCATCTTTTTATATTTATCAGCGTTACTCCTATCGCCCACAAGAGCATACAAACGACCTAACAAGTTATAATAATTGGTCGAACCACCCTCCGCCTTCTCCTGTTCACTTATCCTCAACACGAATGACAAGACGCTGTCAATTAAATTCTTATTCAAATTTCTTTCAGAAAGGAGGGTCAAAACTGCTACAATATATTCACCCCGAACATCTGTCATGTGCAAGTTCGCAGCTACTTCCAAGTCTCGAAACACCTGTTCGTTATCTCCTGTATGCAAAGCTTTAATAATAGCGAGTTTTAAACGCATTCCATCCTGTCCCAATAATTGCCCTTTATTTACCAGATACGTCAATCGTTCTAGTTTTAATGAATCATACAATGGCCAAACATACCGTTCATCCTGGAAATGAGGCTCGCATTGTTTCTCGATCTCTTTGTTCAAATTTCGACTCAACACCATCAATACCTCATATCTCTTATCAATCTCATTATCCCCACTAACCCCACTTCCCAATCCTTTGAAAAGTCTCTTCAAACGTGCAGCCTTATCCTCCGGAGCGGAACTTTCTTCCCGATCCCATTTCATTTTTTTCACAGCATAAATGCCATACTCAAAAACATTGGAATAAGGGTCTGCAAATACATATTTATTTAATAGCAAGTAAGTATCCTTATCTTCCACCTGCAACACCGGACACCGAGACATATATTCCTTTATCACCTGTTCTGCCTCTTTTCCCTTTCTCGCATCCTCCAAGGCCTCCACGTATTCCTTCACGACCTTAATGTCTCGCTTGTTTACCGTGTATTTCTCTTTCAAACTTTCTAGGTCAGTTTGTGCAGATGCTGCTAAGCAGCATCCGACACAAACCAATATCATGATTGTCTTTCTCAACATATCTCTTATATTATACAGACGAATCATTCTTGTAGATTCTTAAAATAATCAGCCTCCACCGGATCATCGGGACAAGCAGCATTTTGCATGGCAACGATATCCAATCCAAGTACATCCGTCAAATATGGAACGATGTCAATTGTACGCTCCAGCATTTTAGGAAAATGTTCAAAGGTGTAGTCTAATTCTGCTTTAGGTGTTGTAGTCAAATTACTGATATAGTCAGCAACATCAACTTGTCGCTTAGGAATTAAGACTGTTTCTGCAGGAGAACTATTCCAATACCCGTTCGTACGGAAAGTATAAACACAATCCGTATATTTACCATCAGGATCCTCTAACCAAGCTGTCGCATATATTGCTGTCGCATCATCTTTCCCGTTTGCTTTCTTCAATCTTGAGTTGAAGAAATCCGTCGGTTCCTCTGTTGCTCCTAAATACAAGCGTGAAATCAACAGATCAGAAAACTCCTTTTTCCATGACGTCCAATCCTCATCCGTGTAAGCTTTCATTACTTCTCCCAAATTAGGGATAATCAACATATCCTCACGCTCCAAATAAGTTTCAACCAAGTCATCCGGATCATACGAAGAATTATCACACAAAGAATCACATAAGAATACCCGTATAAACCAATTTCTCCGAATGTAATCCCCATCCATCCCGGCAAACACCTCATCTTGCAATTTATTTACAACCGTTCTCACCAGTTCCCGGTTTTCCTCCTTTACAGGAGTATACCATCTATTAACACCCCCGGTCCAGTTAGCGGTTTGAAAAGCATATTCACTATAATCATATAGATAATACACTCCACAAAATTCCCATGTGTTATAAATCAATTCTTCCAATGAACCAGGTTCGCCTTTAGTTAATCCATATAATGGTCCTCCTAAATCCGGATTCGGGGTCAATTTTTCAGAACAGGCTGAAATAAGTAATATGACAGATATCAGATATATATTTAAACTTTTTTTCATAATCAATCATTTTAAAAGATAAATCGTTACTCCGCATTAATCACTTCACGGGCATTATCAACACAATCTGTATTGTATGTCAATTCTGAAGAAGGAATACCAAGCACATAATTCGGACTACCTTGCCTCAAGGTATAAGTTTCGTAATTATTCCAAGAAGTATACCATCGGTGTTCGATTTCCGGCATTCCCTGACGACGCAAGTCCCAGAAACGCATAGCCTCTTCAAAACATAGTTCCCGACGGCGTTCTGCCCATATGAATTTAAGCAAATCATCACTATTTTTAAAATCAGCCATTTGTTTGTCAACATACTTATCCGTACTGATACGTCCACGGCGTAATGAATTTAGCAAATCAATAGCCTGCTGGTCTATCGCATTACTCTTCCGAACATAAGCCTCCGCTAGATTTAACAATACTTCAACGCTCCGCCAATTTTCATGAAACAACTTTTCATTCGGTTTCTCGGCCCCGGTACTATATCTTCTTCGATATTTAATCGGATATTGATAGTTATAGGTAATTTCCGTATAAAAACCCCATTTATCTGTCTCTCCCGGTTTATCCGATTTAAAATAAGCCTGCAAACGTAAATCCCCCTCGTCATATGATTTCAGCAATGAATTCTCAGCCTCCTGTGATGGCCGGAATCCCAATCCATACATATATCCAGACATCGTAATAGCCAAGAAATCATAAGAATATGATGAATTACCGAATGTAAATACAATTTCCGGATTAACCAACCCATCCATCATGCAAAAGCCTTTACTGTCATTTGTATTAGTAAGTAACTCAGGATCAACCGAATTCAAATCATAAACCTCTGAATTATTCTCCATGAACAATTCTCCTAAACGAATCACTTCATCCCAATTCTCTTGGAAAAGCGCAATTCTGGACCCTAATAACCACACGGCAGGCTGTGTTAATAAATGAATGTTGTCCGCAGCCGTACTTATTTCCATATATTTCTCCGCTTTTTCAATATCCTCGTTTATCAATTTATAAGTTTCACGAAGAGTTGACCGTTTACGAGCCTGTATATCCACTTGCGGCGTCGTACGAAGAATAACACCAGCTTTCTCCAAATTTTCCTCTGCATAAGGAGCAGCATAGGTGTTTACCAAACACCAGTAATTATAAGCTCTTAAAGCATAAGCCTGCCCGGCTAAATGATTAAATTTACCGGAATCCTGCACCTCCATCGTCGGCAGAGCATCTATCACGATGTTACAAGCCAAAATATTCTCATAACGAGCATTCCAGAAATTATCTGTCAATTTCTCTTCTATATCCACATTCCAAGTATAAGCCTGTTTTCCTTCTCCCCCCTCAAGAACATCAAAAGCATTTCCGTCTTTGTCTAAATAAGCCTCACCCAAAGAATCAATTTCCAAACGGCCAGACTCGACATCATCCGTCATTAATTTAAACCACGAAACATCATCATTAAAGTCTGATGGATAACCTTCCGCATACAACATTGGAGAAAATTCTTCCACTTTCTTGGGAATCAGCAAATCTCCGGAATCTTCTTTTAAATAATCACTACATCCCGTAGCAATTAACGCTCCCAACAATATCTTTCCACTATATCTAAAAATATTCTTCTTCATATACTCAAATTTCTTAGAATGAAACATTTATTCCAAAACTATAAGCAGGTAATACCGGAATATTAGCATCCGGAGTTTCAGGATCTAAGCCTTGCCATTTTTTGCTGGCCCATACGTGCAAGTTGGTTGCCTGAAAACGCAGCATCATCGAAGAAACACCTATCTTCTTAACCAGTTCTTCCGGCATCGCATAACTCAAACCAATTAAACGTAAACGTAAATAATCCGCTTTAGCAACCCGATGATCAGATTTGTCATAATAATACGTACACTGCTCTACGGCTCTTCTGCCATCCTCATCATCGACATAGTTCATTAACCCTTCATATCTGAAATTATTTGCAAACTCTGAATTATAGAGTGCGGGAATATCAGTTTTTAATTCATCTCCGGACTTTCTCCAACGTTTCTTCCAATCAGTAGAAACATTTGATAATGGGTCGAATACTTTAGAATTATCATCATATACATCAGGTAAACGTTTCACACCCCCAATATTGTAAGCAAAACCAATATTTAATGACAAACGTTTTTTAAATGTCAATTGAGTATCAAAACCACCCGATAAATCCGGATTAATGGAACCACTCTTAACTAATTTCATCATTGTCGGATCTCCACCATGATATTTTTTACCATCTTTCCCATAAAATAGAGGATAACCATTATCGGCAGACAACCCAGCATAAGCAAATGAATACATCATGCCTAATTTCTCTCCTTCCACGGCCAGATTTCCATTCAACATTTCAGTGATCTTCTCCAAATCATTGTACAAATTATCATTTGCCAATATCACTTCGTTCGTATTTCTTCCAAAGTTCACATTAAAGTTCCAGTCAAATAATTTACTTTTCAATAAACCAACGCTCAAATTACCCTCCACACCAGTGTTGTTCATCTGACCAGCATTGATATACAAGTGCTGTTTACCATTGGATGCTGCTACAGTCTTATCAATAATCAAATCATCCGTATGTTTTTTGTATACATCCACACTTCCGGATAATCTTCCTGACCAGAAAGAAAAATCTACCGCAACGTTCCAAGAAGAGGTCTTTTCCCAACGTAAATCAGGATTAGGCAAACGATAAATAGTCGATTGATCCAAAGTACTCGTTTCGTTACGATCACCGATTTCCAATATCAAATTAGGCGTTGAATCATCGTGAATGTTTCCTTGGACCCCATAACTACCGCGAATCGACACGAAATGTCCTTTATCAGCAAAAGCAGATAAAAAGCTTTCATTGGTCAACGTCCATTTACCGGCAACAGACCATGTAGGTAACCATCTGTATTTGGGATTACTACCAAATTTATTCGCTCCATCGGAACGGATATTAAAATTCAAAACATAGCGGTTGTCATAAGTATAGCTAGCTGTTCCAAAGAAAGAGGCCACTCGGGATATAGTATTCGTATTCGTGGGAAGTAATTTCCCTTTCGCTGCATAATTTTGTGTAAATCTATCCGTATAAATCGGCATAAAACGTTCTCCAAATTCAGGCGTCCAACCATATCCCGTTACACTAGTACCACTATACTTGTTCCCTCTTAATTCCGAACCTACATAAATATTAATATCATGCACACCTCCAAACATCGCCACGTAGTTCAAAGCATTTCTCACGGTATAACCGGTTTTCGTTGTATTCTTGCTGGTTAGAATACCACCATAAGGCAACGAAGACTCCCAGTATTTATCTTCAGTCTCGTCATATTCCTTATAATTATACCCTCGAATCTTTGCTACTGCATTTGATTCTTCCGTTTGCCAGTCTCTTTGTTCAGTCGTTGAATTGTGGAAAGAGAACGTTCCCTGATAAGATATATTCTTGATTAATTTTACATTCAAATTTAACAAGGCATTAAAATCATTCGTCTTAGCACTCTGGCCAGTCTCATCCAACTCTTTCAAAATATTATATTCATAAGCAGACCCTTGCTTGTACATATGATAGCTACCATCAGCCTCATAAGGACTTAAAGTACGGGAAGTCTTGTAAGCATAAGAAAAAGGATTTACTCCTACTGCATACCCGTCATTCTTAGTTGTACTATAATCAATTTTAGTCATAAAATTGACATACTCACCCAAATTCACGTCCACTTTGGCTAAAGTCGTGAAACGTTCACTCAAAGATTTTTGTGCTGCTCCCTGATTATTATTATACCCAGCAGAAAAATAATATCTTGTTTGTTCATTTCCTCCTTGTACACTTAACGTATGATTGTGAGTTACCGCATTCCGGAACAGGATATCAAACCAATCGGTATTACGTTTAGCCATTTCCATCGCTAACTCAGAGAATTCTGCATGGGTAATTCTTCTATTTACCAGCTCATTCACCAATCCCTCATAAGAATCATTGGGATCAAGTGAAATATTACTCCCGTATTTCAATCCATCCTCGATAACTTCCTTCGACAAGGTCATACGCTCTGACGAGTTCATCAAATCAAAATTCCGATAAGATGGACGCTGATTTACGACCACTTCACCATGGTAAGACACAGAAGGCTTTCCTATTTTCCCCTTTTTCGTAGTCAAGACGATCACACCATTCGCAGCTTTCACACCATAAATTGCTGTAGCAGATGCATCTTTCAATACGGTAATGGATTCAATATCCTGCGGACTAATACCGGCAATGGCATTACCAACCAAGTACTCGGCATCCTCGCTATTCAAATCTGAAGCAGTAATAGGTACATCCTGTTCCAAGATCACACCGTCAACCACCCAAACCGGAGCCTTATTCCCATTAATGGTCGAAGTTCCACGAATTCGAATTTTCGGGGTTGCACTCGGTTCTCCTGAAGTATTTATCACCATCAATCCCGGTATTTGTCCCTGTAACATCTGGTCAATACTTGTAGCTCCCGCCACATAAATCTCGTCCGTTTTCACCACGGAAACCGCACTTGCAGACTCTCGACGATTCACTGTCTGATAACCCGTCACAACAACTTCGTCCATGTCTACCGTAGAGTACTTCATCACCACGTGTAAAGAATCCTGTCCTTGCCAAGTAATTACTTTCTGCTCCATCCCCACAAAAGAGAAAAGTAATTTTTGACCTATTTTATTCTCAATCATCATCTGGAACAATCCGTCCACGTCCGATGCCACTCCACGAGTCGTTCCTTCCACAACAACAGAAACCCCGGGAAGAGGCACCCCATCTGTATCAACCACTTTCCCCTTGATCAATTTTAACTTAACTTCATCCTTTTTCTGTGGTGTCGGTTTAACAATTACCACACCTTCTGAATACTCGTAACTAAAAGGCAATCCCTCGAAAATACGCTCCAAAGCTTTCTCGAAAGGTTCATTTGTCAGAACCATGTTAAGTTTCACGTTCAAACTTGCAATCTCCTCTTCATTGAACACGAAATAAACTCCTGTCTGATTCTTCAACTCTTTAATAGTCTCCCTGAGACTTGCATTCTCTAATTTCAACGTCACAGATTGTGACGATACACTGGCTATTGCCGTGAAAGAGAAGAACATGGTCAAAAGCAAAGTCAATCTCATTGCTAAATAAATTTTTCCCCTCGCATTTTCAGGCGAGGATTGTGTAGAATTTCGTCTTTTTTTCATACATTTGGATACTTTGATTAATAAACGTAGCCTTTTGCCGAAGGCTGCCATTAAATTTTCAACATAGAACGGGGAGTGCTGGGAACATTTCCCGTTTTTATGTTTCTTCTATTTCATCACTGAAGTTATTGTAACATTTCTTCCATTAATAATAAATTTTACGTTAGTTGTTTTTTCTATCATATCTAGCACGCCATTTAGATCTTCATATTTCCGCACCACTCCGGTAAAACGACGCTTTTTATATTCTGATGCCGAAAAAGTAAATTGTACATCATACCATCGGGCCAATTGCACCACAATATCATCCAATTCCATATTCTCGTATTCAAATACACCCCGCACCCACGAGGTGTACAAAGAAAGTTCCACTGCACGTTGGCTGATAGTTCCGGAACGTTGGTCGACCACAGCCTGATATCCCGGTTTTAATACGACCTGATTACCTCCAGATATTACTTGCACAGTCCCTTGTACCAAAGTTGTCATAATCCCTTCATTTTCTGGATAAGCCGAAACACAGAATTTCGTTCCCAACACTCGCACGCTCACATCATTTATCCGCACGATAAAAGGTTTATTCTCGTCATGTTTCACGTCAAAATACACTTCACCCTCAACAAGGACCTCTCGCGCATCTCCCGTAAAACGAGTGGGGAATGTTAATCGTGAAGATGAATTCAACCATACCATCGTTCCATCCGCCAACGTGAAATGGTATTCCCCGCCAACCGGAGCCGAAATGGTATGATATATCGGTTTCTCTTCTATCTCGTCATTTACCTCCACGTTATCATATCGCAATTCATTCTTTTTATCTTTCAAAACAGTAGCCCCGTACTGCCCTATTACCTCTTGTAAATTATCTTGTGTCAAATCGACTTGTATTCCATCTGCCACAATCAGAGTTGCTTTCGTTCCTCCGGCATGCACCTTCGCCAGCACGGGAGACATCTCTTCTGATTTCGGAGTATAAAAGAATACAAATGATAACGCAAACAAGATCACAACAGAAGCCACAGCAGTAATCTGAATCCATAACTGTCTTCTCTTACGAGCCTTGATCTTTTCCCGTATATGTTCCAATGAATCCGAGGCATCTTTACTCGAACGAGCAACCATTTGATACTCCCGCACCATTTTCACCCCCTCCATAAAAAGTTGTTTGTTTTCCTCCGCCTCGTCCATCCACGCTCGCAACTCCCGTTCCTCACTCTTATCCAAAAGTCCGGAACAATAATCACCAATCCACTGCCAAATTTTACCGTTCATCTCAATCTATTTTCTCTTATATACCGGAAGATTGAAAAAGAGATGACAACTTTTTTAGGAAAAATTGCAGGAAAAATAATTTTAACAAAATGAAGGAGTAAAAACTTATCGCAAAATAATAAAAAACAACACCAAAGCGTTTCCACCCAGCTCTTCTTTTAACTGTTTCAATGCCCTGTAATACATTGTCTTCACGGTATTCACGGTTATCCCAAAACGGTCACCCACTTGCTGGTAGGTCAGGTTATCCAACACCACGGCTTTAAATATTTCTTTTGTCTTTCCCGGTAAAGCCTCCACCCGGGCATATACTTTATCGCGTAATCGAGAGAACTCGCTCTCATCATACTCTGCCAATTCTTCTAAAAACTGATCCACATACTTCTCCACGTCGTCAAACATGATCCTTCCCCGACGTGTCGCAAACTTTGAGGCAGCCTTGGCTACTGCCCCGAAAAGATAAGAACGAACGGAACCGGAAAAAACAGTTCGTTTCTTGTTCATCCAGAAAGAAACAAACACCTCCTGCACAATATCCTCTACATCATCCGCATTCGAAACAAACCGCAACGCATACACACACAATGCCCGATAATAATTATCAAAAAGCATATTCAGACAGACCTCATTTCCTGCCTCCAGTTCGTGTACAATTTCCGATTCGCTATATACCATACAAAAATCTAAATCGACAATTATGATTCATGCAAAGATAGACATTCTCGCCAAGAATCAAAATTATCGACATATTACTAACCCACAAAAAAGTAGGCCGTTTCAAAAGAAAAACGACCAACCTCATATGATTTTAAGAATCCTTATTTATTTTCGAAAATGATCTTGTCATCCTTCACGTCTACCACGATACGGCTATCTTTGGAGACTTCCTCTGCAAGAATCTGTTTTGACAAATCATTTAACAATGTACGTTGAATAACCCTTTTTACGGGACGAGCGCCAAACTGCGGATCATACCCGGCATCTGCCAGCCATTGAACAGCCTTGTCGGTAATCTCGATGGCAATACCATTGTTTTCCAACATCTTCTTTACGCCATTGAATTGCAAACGTACAATATCCACGATTTCCGACTTCTTCAACGGGGCAAACATGATGATCTCGTCGATACGGTTCAAGAACTCCGGGCGAATCGTCTGTTTCAACATCTCGTACACCTCGTGATTCGTCTTGTCAAGTACCTCATCCCGGTTATTCTCATCGATGCCTTTCAAACGTTCCTGAATGATATGCGCACCGATATTCGAAGTCATGATGATAATCGTATTTTTGAAATCGACTACCCGACCTTTATTATCAGTTAAACGCCCGTCATCCAGCACTTGCAACAAGATGTTGAACACGTCGGGATGAGCTTTCTCGATCTCGTCCAGCAAAACCACGGAATAAGGTTTCCGACGAACAGCCTCCGTCAACTGACCACCTTCATCATATCCCACGTACCCCGGAGGCGCCCCGATCAACCGGGAAACAGAATGACGCTCCTGGTACTCGGACATATCAATACGGGTCATCAAGGATTCATCGTCAAACAGGAACTCTGCCAATGCCTTCGCCAACTCGGTTTTACCGACTCCCGTGGTTCCGAGGAAGATAAACGAACCGATAGGACGTTTCGCATCCTGCAATCCTGCACGGTTACGACGAACGGCATCTGCCAGTGCCGTAATGGCCATTTCCTGACCGACTACCCGTTTGTGCAACTCGTCTTCCAAGTGTAATAATTTCTGACGCTCACTCTGCATCATCCGGCTCACCGGAATGCCCGTCCACTTGGACACGACAGCCGCGATATCATCTTCCGTCACCTCTTCCCGAATCAACGACTCTCCATGTTTCATATCCGCCAGCTTGGCCTTCACCTCTTCAATACGACGCTCGGCCTCCTTAATCTTACCGTAACGAATCTCGGCAACCTTTCCGTAATCGCCTTCCCGCTCAGCCCGGTCTGCCTCGAAACGGTACTGTTCAATCGCATCCTTATTCTTCTGGATCTCGTCAATTAAAGAACGCTCAGACTCCCATTGGGCTCGCAATTTCGTACGCTCTTGATTCAAATCGGCCAAATCTTTCTGGATCTCGTCCAGTTTCTTGCTTTTCCCTTCCCGCTTGATCGCCTCTTTCTCAATTTCCAACTGTTTGATCTTACGGTCCAGTTCATCAATCTCCTCCGGCACGGAATTCATCTCCAAACGCAGACGGGCAGCCGCCTCATCCACCAAGTCGATAGCTTTATCCGGCAAGAATCGATCCGAAATATACCTGTGAGATAACTCCACGGATGCAATGATGGCATCATCCGTGATCCGTACCTTATGGTGATTCTCGTAACGTTCCTTCAATCCCCGCATGATACTGATCGCACTCATCACGTCCGGTTCGTCAATCATCACTTTCTGGAAACGACGCTCCAAGGCTTTATCCTGTTCAAAATATTTCTGGTACTCGTTCAACGTGGTTGCACCGATAGCCCTCAAATCACCACGAGCCAAAGCGGGTTTCAATATATTCGCCGCATCCATTGCCCCGTCAGACTTTCCAGCCCCCACCAAGGTATGAATCTCATCGATAAACAGGATAATTTCTCCTTCCGAAGACAACACCTCGTTCACAACCGATTTCAAACGTTCCTCGAATTCTCCTTTATACTTTGCCCCCGCGATCAAGGCTCCCATATCCAGCGAGTAAATACTCTTGGATGCCAGATTTGAAGGCACATCCCCGTTCACGATACGCTGCGCCAATCCCTCGGCAATAGCCGTTTTACCAACACCCGGCTCTCCGATTAAAATCGGGTTATTTTTTGTTCTCCGGGACAATATCTGTAATACCCGACGGATTTCATCATCTCGTCCGATTACAGGATCCAGCTTACCGTTCCGAGCTCTTTCATTCAAATTGATGGCATACCTCCCCAGCGCATCATAATTATCTTCTGCCGACTGAGAATTTACTTTCGACCCCTTCCGCAACTCGTCAATCGCCGCACGGGTTTCCTTCTCGGTCATTCCCGCATCCTTCAACATACCGGAAACCGGATCCTTCACTGATAATAATCCCAATAAAATATGTTCCAAAGAAACATACTGGTCACCCATCTCTCCCGCCAACTTCGTGGCTTTCTCCAACACTTTATTAGCCTCGTCGGACAAATAGGGAGAACCTCCCGACACTTTCGGGTATCCGTCCACGATTCGATCCAAAGCAGCCAAGACATTCCGGCTATTTACACCCAACTTGTTAAAAATAAAGTTCGTGATATTTTCACCTTTCTCGATCACGCCTCTCAACAGATGACCTGTTTCGATGGCTTGCTGACCTTTTTCCTGCGCAAGTTGCACGGCTGACTGCACGGCCTCTTGCGACTTAATTGTATAATTGTTCATGTTCATAGTCTCATTTTCTCCTTTCTGCCTTCAATTTTACAAAGTATATACCGAAACTCTTATCCAAAAGTTTCATCTGGACAAAATGAAAAAACATTTCGACCTATAACATTAACAATCAATAAAAAAACGAACTATTGATTTTTGTTTTCTAAAACAAAAGGTATTATAAATATGTCATTTTGTCTTTATGTTTTATAGAATATATGACAAAATGACTCAATTATTTACATTCTTTCCATCCCCGGAATATGTCACGAAACGGGGGATAGGCGATCCCTTTCTCCGTGATAATGGCCGTGATCAACTCGGCAGGAGTCACGTCAAAGGCGGGATTATACACGTGAATCCCCTCGGGAGCCATTCTTCGGGCATACCATTTCTCGGTCACCTCTGCCGGATCACGTTCCTCAATTTTAATCTCTTTGCCCGTGGTACAATCCATATCAATGGTGGACGTCGGCCCCAGCACGTAAAACGGAATTCCATAATATTTAGCCAACACGGCTACCCCCGAAGTACCGATTTTATTTGCCGTATCTCCATTGGCAGCCACCCGGTCACACCCAACCAGCACGGCCTGCACCCATCCCTGTTTCATCACCGAAGAGGCCATATTATCACATATCAAGGTTACATCCACTCCCGCTTTCTGCAATTCGAAGGCCGTCAACCTCGCCCCTTGCAGTAACGGGCGGGTTTCATCGGCAAAAACCGAAAAACCGAATCCTTGTTCCTGTCCCAAATAAATCGGGGCCAAAGCCGTACCGTATTCAGAAACCGCCAGATGCCCCGCGTTACAATGCGTGAGCAAGCCCATTCCCGGTTTCAACAGCGACAATCCATGTTCTCCAATTTTCCGGCACGCCGCCGCGTCTTCTTTCCGAATCTCCTCGGCCTCTTCCCGCAAGACTTGTTTCAAAACTTCCACCCCCGCACCTTGACATTTCAACAACGCAACTTCCATTCGCTCCAATGCCGTAAATAAATTTACCGCCGTGGGCCGGGAAGATGCCAGATAATTCTTCACCCTTGCAAACTCCCGGTAGAAATCATCAACCTCGTCCACCTTTTGCATACACACGGAAATCCCGTAAGCGGCAGCCACCCCGATGGCAGGCGCACCCCTTACCTTTAACAAATAAATGGCCTCCCAAATTTCCTCCGGAGTTTTCAACGCCAAATAAACTTCCCGTTCCGGAAGTTGCGTCTGGTCAATAATCACCAACGCACCCAGCTCATAATCCGCACGTGCGGTCACTATATCAAATATATTACTCATAACTCATATTGCCGGTTCAAGATTTTCATTCCCTGCAATATTACACATTTTCCCCGGAATCTCATCTATATTAAATCTACCTCTTCGCCATTTTCAACACCTTCCAAGTACAAACCAGAATCAACACGCAACACACGAACATAATAGCACTCGTCGAGTAAAGAATATTTCCCATACCCGTTAAAGGAGAAACAATCCCTCCTCCCAAGAAGGTCAAGAAACCGAGTATTGCAGAGGCCGTCCCCGAATTCTGCCTTTCCAGATTCAAAGCCAGCGTCGTGGAAGTCGGCAGTATAATTCCCAAGAAGAAAAGAAACAGGAAAAAGACAATCTCAATAATGATAACGGATAATTCCATGCAGAGAGCCGCCCCGGTGCAACAGCACAGGAACATAAATCCCCATACACCCACTCGCAAAGCATGTTCATTCGACCGAAAACGAACTACACTCAGACTACCCAACATGATTGCCACGGCATTGCAGGCAAAACAAACGCTATACATAACAGGAGAAAGATGGTAATGTTCCTGAAAAACAAACGGCGAAGATGCGATATATGAAAACATCACTCCCATTCCCAAGACTTGAATCAACACGAAATACATGAATTTCCGATGCCGCAACACCTCTTTATAATAAACAAACCGCTCTTTCAACTCCCCTTGTAACCGGTTTTCTTTAGACAAAGAATCATGAAACCTTAACAAAACCAGCAACAACAATATCCCGATTAACACCAGCAACCCGAATATTCCCCGCCAATTCGTCACCAATAGCAACAGCCCTCCCAACACAGGCGCACAAATCGGAGCTAATCCCTGCACGCAAGCCAGCATGGAAAAGAATTTCGCCAAATCCTTTCCCCCGTACAAATCAGTCGCTATCGACTTGGAAATCACGATTCCCCCCGCACCCGAAAATCCTTGGATAAAACGAGCCAGAATAAAAATCTCTATACTAGGCGAGAAGACACAGCCAATCGATGACAAAACAAAGAAGAACATCGAGATCACTAACGGTCGCTTTCTTCCAAATTTATCACTCACCGGACCCAAAAATATCTGTCCCACAGCCAACCCGATCATACTAAACGTCAAACTCAACTGCACCTGCGAGGCTGTCGTATCAAAATAAGTCACCAAATTGGGAAATGCCGGCAAGTAAAAGTCCGTCACGAAAGGCCCTAGGGCCGAAACCATTCCGACGACAATAAGTATGTAAATTTTCGAATTTCTCTGTTCCATAATCTCTAGTTTTTATCATTTTTACATCGCGAATATCCCCAACATTCTACAAACATTTTCGTCCTAATCATCCACAGATTTGCCCTATAATGCTTTTTCGTGCAAATATCTTATCTTTGTTTCCGGAACATGAAACCAGAGTACATGCAAAAAGGAAATGACATACCAAACAGCACGACAATCCCCTCTCTTGGAAATTTCTTTATTTCCATGTTAAGCAAGGAATCCTTCATCCAATTATTTCCTCTCCACAAGCCACGACGTAACGACATCAACGGCCTGACCGTCATCATGATTACCGCCGGAGAAGGTCATTTGAAAATCAATACTAAAGACCACCTCGTTCACCCCGGCACGTTAATCTCTCTTTTACCTTTCCACCTGATCGAGAATCATTACCTGTCAGATGATTTCGCTTGTAAATACCTGTCTTACAGCTTTGACTTCATGGTTGATTTCCCGTTCGTTCTCAAATCGGGGACCTCGGAAAGAATAGGCAACAAACCCTACCTATCCTTAACAAACGAAGAATTCAACCACCTGGACGAATTCTTCGTTTTTATTTCCCACCAGGCAGCCAGACTCGATCATCCCTCCCGGGAGGAGATCACCAAAGCCTTACTTTTCTCCTTCATCGCAGAACTCAGTTTCATTTACTCTCACCAAACCGTACTCGTGGGAACCAATCGCCAAAAACAAATTGTAGACGATTTCTTCCGGCTATTGCACCAGCACCACAAACAAGAACGCTCCCCATCGTTCTATGCCGACAAACTTTGCATGACATCGAAATACCTATCGAGCATACTGAAACAAACCACCGATTGCTCCCTCTACCAGTGGATAACGAATTTCAGCCTGCAAGAAGCCAAAGTATTATTGAGATCATCGGACATGAGTATCATCCAGATTTCCGAAGAACTTAACTACCCGAACTCTTCCTTTTTCGCCCGCTTTTTCAAAAAACACACGGGCATGACACCCCTACAATTCAGAAACAACAAGCAAGTTCATGAAACTTCCGAAGAATGAAACAAAAAGCCGTTTTCCCCGTTATCTTAAAATAAAAACAATGCTCTTATGAAACAGAAATTATCAATAACCCTATGGGTGATATTGCCCCTTATCACCTTCTTCCCCAGAGAACTCAAAGCCTGCACCGGAATCACGTTGAAAGCCAAGGATGGTTCCTGCATCGTGGCCCGCACCATAGAATGGGGAAGTAGCAATCTCAATAGCCAATATGTTGTCGTACCAAGAGAATATAAACAACAATCCTACATTCCCGGCGGCACAACAGAAGGGATGATTTTCACGGCTCGCTACGGGTATATCGGGCTAGCCGTGGAGCAAGAACAATTCGTGGCAGAAGGACTGAATGAGGCAGGACTCTCTGCCGGACTGTTTTACTTCCCGCAATACGGGAAATATGAAACTTATAATCCCAAAGAAAAAGCATCCAGCATTGCCGACCTACAACTCGTTTCATGGATATTGGGCAGTTGCAAGACCGTGGACGAAGTAAAAGAATCCATCAAAAAAGTTCATGTCATCGGTATCGATCCGAGGGCATCTACCGCCCACTGGCGTTTTGCCGACACCACCGGACGCCAGATCGTTCTCGAAATCATCAATGAAAAACCGATCTTTTACGAGAACAAACTAGGTGTACTGACCAACTCCCCAAGTTTCGACTGGCAGATGACAAACCTGAATAACTATGTCAACTTGATTCCCGGTATGGCCCCCTCCCAACAACTGGACGGAGTGACTCTTACTTCTTTCGGAAACGGAAGTGGTTTTCTTGGTATACCGGGCGATATCACCCCTCCCTCCCGATTTGTCCGTGCCGCTTTCTATCAAGCAACCGCACCACGGCAAGAGACAGGGCAACAATCCGTTATTCAATGTTTCCAAATACTGAATAATTTTGACATACCCATCGGAATAGAGTTCGCTCCCGATCAAACTCCTGTTGATATTCCAAGTGCCACGCAATGGACCTCGGCAACCGACATGACGAACCGCATGATCTACTATCGTACCATGTACGATAGCGCCATCCGTTGCATCGATCTCCGTAAGATCAATTTTGCCCGGGTAAAATATCAAACAGAGCCTCTCGACAAAGTAAACCAGCAACCGATAATCCCGATCCGGATCGGATAATAAAATAGAGGGGCCACTCAAGCAGCCCCTCTACACACACGTTCACTTTATCTTTAATCGTCAATATCCACTACCTGAAACTTATTATTGAATTTAATCTCCAAGCGATTTGACAATTTGATCTCATATCCTTCCGAGTCATGCTCGATCTCTAAAATTTTTGCCTCCGGATAATTGGCCTTCACATATTTAAGTATCGCTTCCGGAATAATGGCAGCAGGAACCTCACCCGTCTTGCATTTCACCTCTGTCCAATCTCCCGATTTATCGAATTCCAACTTTTCCCCGCTTGCAAACACCACATCATAACTCTTGTAAAACAAACCCGTCTCCTGTGTTATCAATGCCACTTTCTGATCTTTAAAATAAGTCGTGATAAACGTCTGCGCCTTCGCCGGTAACTGATTCATCTCAATCGGCTTGTCATTATCAGCCTTTACTATCGTCATCGAGAATAAACATACGAGTAAAAAAACAATCTTTTTCATATTCTTCTATTTTTAATGGGTTACTATTTTATTATTTACATGACAAAAATATCCCCCGAATCTGAAAAGAATCTGGAAAAATTAAGAACCTGTTTAAATTTCGCATGGATAAGATAAAAATATCGAGTGTCAGTTGTTCAAAAGACAGGCTATCCAATACAAGATAGTTATCCACGAACAAGTGTTTCACCACTCCCATGGTATGCTGTTACACTATTGTTTGGCTAGGTCTTCTCCGTGCTTTCTCCGTGCTTTCTCCGTGTCACTTGCGAGTGATCGCCGGAGGAAATACATTTGAACGCAGCACAAATCAAGACGGGATCATATTGGAACATTAAAGGAACATCGAAGGGACATTGGCACGCCCTAGGGGTAATCAAGCAACGACAAGATTTTGTTCAACAAAATTTAAACAGACTTTAAAATACCCGATCTCGTAACACTCGAGAACAATCTACGATAATACCACAACCCAACAACATCAGCCAAGAACCAACCAATAGGGATTGACCACCAGATTCCCACAACCCCGATAGCCGGAATCGCGGATAAAGCATAAGCCAAAGCGACACGAGTTCCCAAAGAAATAACAGTCAGCACGACCGACATCCCCGGTTTCCGAATCCCCCGATAGAAACCATACAACAGGAACAAGCAACCGATTCCACAATAAAAAGCCCCTTCGATTCGCAGGTACTGAACCCCAATAGAAATAATTTCCGTTTCATGTGCCGGAACAAAAATCAACATCAAGGGACGGGCAAATGCGAATACAAGAAGAGAAATAAACACACAGAAAATAGTTGCAGAAACAACCGCCACCCGGATTCCATCTCGAATACGCTTCATTTGTCCGGCTCCAAAATTCTGGGCTATAAACGTCGAGAAGGCGTTCCCGAAATCCTGCACGGGCATATAAGCAAACGAATCTATTTTAACCGCGGCCGCAAACGCTGCCATCACGGCAACCCCGAAACTATTGATCAATCCCTGTACCATCAATATACCGAAATTCATCACGGACTGCTGGGCGCAAGTCAAGGATGAATAAACCGCAATCTCCTTTACCGTTTGCCACTTCATGCACATATCCTCCCGCCGAATTCGGAACTCCGGAAATTTCCGGATCGTGTACACACAAAGTCCTACCCCCGAAACGGCCTGTGCGATAACAGTTGCCCATGCCGCTCCCTTCACTCCCCAATCACACCACAAAATAAAAATCAAATCAAGCGCAATATTCAAAACAACCGCCACTCCTAAAAACCACAATGGCACGACGGAATTACCTATCGCACGCAGTAACGAGGCATAATAATTATAGATAAAGGTGAACCCGAGGCCCCAAAAGATTACCCAAAGATAATCACGCATCAACGGGTAAACATCTTCCGGGACTTGCAATAATCTCAGTATGGGATCAATCCATACGAAAACAGCAACATTCAAAACCAAAGTAACCAAGCCTATTAACACCAAAGAAACAAAAATACTACGTTTCAATGCCTCCCGGTCTCCCGCCCCATATTGCAGAGAAAAAATGGCCCCACTCCCCATGCACAACCCCAAAAGTACCGAAGTCAGAAATATCATCAACGAGTAAGCCGATCCGACCGCCGCCAACGCATTCGCCCCTAAAAACTGCCCCACGATCAGCGTGTCGGCAATATTATAGAATTGTTGCAACAGATTCCCTAAAATCATGGGTACAGCGAACCACAACAACCCAAGAGTTATATTTCCGGTCGTTAGACCCCGATCCTTTTTTATACCATTAAACGCCACGTCCCTCTCTGAAAAACGTAAATACTATTTTTGTTGCAACAACCACTCTATCAACTCTCTATTGTCAACAATACTCCAAGAATGTGGATGTCGGTTATTATTCGGCTTCCGATACCCTTTATTCTGAGTTACAATAAGAGCAGCCCTGTCGTTACCCAACCTTTTCAATTCATTGACCATTGCGGAACAATCAATGATATTCAAACCAAAGACATCCGTTTCCCGTTCATCAAGCCACCATTGAATATCAGGTTCTATATATATCCTGATCGGCACATTCAACAGCCTTTTTATAGCAGCTTGCGTCGTGTCGGAAAGCGAATAAGGAGATATTTCGTGATAATTCTTCAATGCCGTCTGAGGCGTTCCACCCATGATTTGCTCGATCCTTGAAAGCAAATAAAGATATATGTTCTCTTGGTCAGAACCACCCTTTCCAAACAACACGACATCCCGTTTTGTAGAGTTATAAAACCGTTCAAAATCCAACGGGGAGTCGATAGCAAAAACAGCTTTGGGCTTTTTATCTGCCGTTTCCGCAAATTTTACCACCGTACTTCCTCCCATCGAAAAGCCACCAAGATAATATTCCGAATCCTGCAATTTATACCTATTCGTCACATCATCAACGATTCGATGAAATGCCTGCTGGCTCAAACGATCAAAGCCAAACGAAGAAACGCCATCTTGAAAAGTAGGTATAATGGTCAAAATCCCCTTTTTCGCCGTTTCAACAGGCAGTTTTGTTTGTAGCAAAACATCCTCTGCCGTTTCACCAAATCCCGGCACCAAAAACAAATATCCCACCCATGGTAGCGAGTCCGGATAAATAATCGTGTAGCAATTCCTTGTCGTATCATTCTTATCAAGAAATACTTTTTCTATCTTTTGAGCAGAAAGTTCCGCCATCATTAGAAAGGATAGAATAATCAACGAATATCTATACATATATAATCTTAGTTTACAGCTCATTATAAACATTCCATTTTCTCACGCAATTTCTAAGCCAACCTTTCAATAAACAAAAAGATTTCTTCCAGTTTACATGAAAACTATCATCAAAAGAAAAACCCTCTCAATCATCTGACCAAGAGGGTTATCTTTCGATTTTTTAGTACCCAGGGCGGGAATCGAACCCGCACGTCTTTAAGGGACACTGGATTTTGAGTCCAGCGCGTCTACCAATTCCGCCACCTGGGCGTGAACTCGGGTGCAAAAGTAGATCTTTTTTCTCAAACTCCAAACAAAATGACATTTTTTTTTACAAGAAAAAGCAGAAAATATTTACAACAACATTCTCTCATTTCCATAATACCAAGAAAATCAATTGCACACCCAAACAACTCTTCGGGTTATAATCTCATACAATCCTGCACACATCGTTGTCATCCTCATGTAACTCTATTGGCAAAGGGCTATGAAAGGGTAATGAAAGGGCCATAAAAGGGCGTGGCCGTATTATTACCCAACTATATCCCCGAATTAAGTTTGGAATTAGTTTAGGTTATCTCCCTGTTGACAAATCAGCTATTTTAATTACTTTTGCAAGAGATACAAAAAAACATGAAAACTATTATACGATTTGTTTTTACCCTATTATTATTTCTTCCACTTTGCCTTTCCGCACAACAAAAAGGTGTCGTGAAAGGACGGGTTTTTGATAGTAAAAACAATGAACCAATACCTTTTGCCAACGTGGTGATTTGGAAAACAAGCATAGGCACGGCAGCCGACGAAAACGGATACTTTCGTATAGAAAACGTGCCTTTGGGTTTCAACCGCCTGGAAGTAAGCAGCATCGGCTACACGACAAAATTATCGGAAGAATTCATGGTAAACACGGCCTCAGAACGCACGGTAAACGTCGACCTGGAAGAAAGCCAAGTTAACTTGGAACAAGTAATGGTCAAGGCCAATCCATTCCGCAAAGCAGTGGAAAGTCCTGTTTCTTTACAACGCATCGGGATCGCCGAGATAGAGAAAAACCCGGGTGGGAATCGAGATATATCGAAAGTATTACAATCCATGCCGGGAGTCCTTTCCTCTCCCGCTTTCAGAAATGACTTTATTGTTCGAGGTGGAGGCCCCAGCGAAAACCGCTTTTACTTGGATGACGTGGAATTGCCCAACTTGAACCACTTCGCCACACAAGGGGCATCGGGTGGTGTGGTTAGTATCGTGAACATCGATTTCGTGAAGGAGGTAAATTTCTACTCGAGTGCATTCCCTGCTTCCCGGGGAAACCTGATGAGTTCCCTGCTTGACTTCCGCCAAATAGCGGGGAACCCGGACAAAATAAAAGTACGTGGGACTTTAGGGGCAACGGATTTCGGGTTATCGCTGGACGGGCCTCTAGCACCTAAAACCACGTTCATCATGTCCGCCCGCAGGAGTTACCTGAAATTCCTGTTCGATATGATCGGTCTCCCTTTTCTGCCCGTGTATAATGATTTCCAGTTCAAGACGGAAACAAAGTTCAATCAGAAAAACGAATTAACCATACTGGGCATCGGGGCATACGATGTTAATCATCTCAATAAAGGGATGAAAGATCCCGATGATGACCAAAGATACATGCTCAACTACCTGCCGGAGAGCGTGCAATGGAGCTACACGATCGGAATTACCTACAAACATTACGGGGACCGTTGGAACCACCTTTTCGTACTCAGTCGCAGTACCCTACAAAACGAGATCGAGAAATACACCAACAACGACAAAAGCCAAGCGAAACTGGTGGACTACAATTCCGGCGAAACGGAGAATAGATTCCGATTCGAACACAATCATTTGTTACGACACGACATCAAGTTGAATGTCGGGGCCGGGATCGAATACGCTACTTACAAAAACAAGACAACAAGAGAATTATACACCCTCGGAGTGTTGAATCATGTACGCTACGACAAGAATTTTGATTTCTTCAAATGGTCTCTCTTCGGGCAAATCAGCAAAAATTTCTTTCTGGAACGTCTCGCAGTTTCGGTAGGAGTCCGGGTTGATGGGAACAGTTACACGCCGGGAATGAACAATCCTTTCAAACAGGTATCACCCCGATTGTCTCTCTCCTACTCGCTCTCCCCCGAATGGTTTATCAATGCAAATGCCGGACGCTATTATCAACTTCCCTCGTACACCACGATGGGATATGCCGACGAGCAAGGAAACCTAGTAAATAAACAAAACGGGTTGAAATATATCGGGACAAACCACTACGTGGTCGGTCTGGAATATCGCCCCGGTAGCCGGACAAAAATCACACTGGAAGGGTTCTACAAAACGTACGACCATTACCCGGTCTCCCTACTGGATAGCATCGTACTTGCCAACAAAGGTACCGATTACGTGGCGATAGGTGACGAACCCGTGAAATCTCTCGGCGAGGGACAAGCGTACGGGGTAGAACTGATGGTTCGCACGCAGGAATTTTTCGGGATCGTGGCATCGCTCGCTTACACGTATTACTATTCCGAGTTCAAGAAAATGGATCATGACCTGCACCCGATCTCGGAATATATTCCCAGCAGTTGGGACAACCGCCATATCCTTTCCCTCACGGCAACCCGCAAGTTAGGTCTCTGGGATATAGGTATGAAATGGCGAATCACGAACGGGGCTCCCTTCACTCCTTATGATGCAGAGACCAGTTCACTAATAGCAGCCTGGAATGCCAAGCGGCAACCTTATCTTGACTACTCCCGTTTCAATAGCGAACGGGCCTCCTCATTTCACCAGCTGGACATTCGGGTTGACCGGAGTTTTTATTTCAAAAAATGGTCATTAATCCTGTATGCCGATATACAGAATATCTATAACCACAAGACGCAAAGCCCCGATCTGCTCGTACCGCAGGAGAACCCGGACGGAAGTTACAAAATCGACCCCGAACACCCGGATCACTACCTGATGAGATACATCAAAAATGACACGGGAACATTATTACCGTCCGTGGGTATTATTATTGATTTTTAAACAGATAACCGATTAACACTGAAAATATGAAGAATATTATTTTTGACCTGGGAGGAGTTGTTGTTGAATGGAATGCCAAACGAGTAATTGAAACCTTTAGAGGGAATCCTATTCTCGTGAATTTTGTCAGAGAGAACCGTCTTTTCCTGAACGATTGGCGGGACTACGACCGGGGAGACGTCACTCGCCAAGAACTGATCAACAAAGTCGCCATCTTATCCGGTTGCCCTCCAGAAGACTGTAACGAATTCGTGGAACACGTGAAACATTCATTGGTCTCCATTCCCGAAACTGAAACTTTGATTAAAGAACTTTACGCACGGGGATTCAAACTTTATTGTCTTTCCAACATGTCTGTCGATTTCTACGATTACCTGAAAACACGGGAAGTTTTCAAGTACTTCGACGGGCAAATCATATCCGCCCTAGAACACATGGTGAAACCCGACCGGGAAATTTACGACTTGATTCTAAATCGCTATCATTTAAAACCCGAAGAGTGTCTGTTTATTGATGATTTGGAACCCAACGTGAAGGCCGCACAAACAGTAGGAATTAACACGGTACATTTCACCGACAGGCACAAGGGCTACGAGGAGATCCGAGAAAGACTAAAAGAGAATGTTCTGAATCCGAAATTATAAATACACGAAATCCGAGAATTACCGAGAACGAGTAGGAGTGCCAACATGATTATTGACATTCCTATCCTTTTTTCCGCAAGAAATGATAGAATCGCCAACACATCATTCCCCCAGTAAGCGTTAAGCCCACGGGGTAACCGACCCATATTCCCTCGATTCCCCAATCCAACACGAAACCACAGATATAAGAAACCGGCAACGCAATCACGAAATACCCGATAAAGGAGATCACCGCCATAGAGGTCACGTCTGCCACGCCACGCAAGGCATTAGCAAAAATGATCTGTAAACTGTCACCAAACTGGTAGAATACCAGAATAACCATCAACACGGCTACCAAGTTTACCACATCTTCTGACGAAGTATATAACCACCCGATATGCTCCCGCACCAACAGAAAGAACACGGAAACCGAGATTGCCAATAATCCCAGCAAATGGGTTCCTGCCAAAGTTGCCCGTCGGACTCCTGCAATATCTCCCCGCCCGAAGAAATTACTCACCCGGATAGAAACAGCCGACCCAACTCCATAATAGACCATAAACCCTAACGTGGAGATAGAGGCCACCACCTGATGGGCTGCCAAGGGAACCGTCCCCAACCAACCGATCATAACCCCACTGATACTGAATAATGCTGTCTCCATTCCCATTTGTAAACCGACCATCATCCCCATTCTATTCAGCACTTTCAAATCTCCCGTGTTATAAGTCGTTCGGTGATAGCCGACAAGGTAACGCCGATAAGATTGTTTCCGGAAAAAGAGAATAGCAAAAGCCACGAACATGAAAATTCGCGAGGCCAGAGTAGAAATCCCCGCTCCCGTCAATCCCAATGCCGGAAGTCCCCACACACCATAAATCAAGAGAGAATTCCCGATAATATTCAGCAGGTTAGCCGACAACATAATCCACATGGAAGTCTTTGTATCCGTGATGCCATCAGCAAATTGCTTGAAACTATTAAACATCATGACAAACACGAGAGAGGTCAACTGCAACAGAAAATAAGGCCGAATCAAGGGTAACAATTCTTCCGGTTGTCCCATCCTATGTACATTCAAGTACATAATTCCCATCGCCACAGAAAGGAATAACCCAATCATAAAATTTGCCAACAAGCTGTTACGTAACAACCCGCCAACCCTGAACTTATCACCTCGACCAAAGAATTGCCCGACCAAAGGTGTCAAGCCATAAGAAAATCCCATCCCAAACAGGATCGGAATATTAAACACGCTATTCACGAAAGAAGCGGCTGCCAAGTCGGACGTACTGAAATGTCCCACCATAATATTATCCACCAATCCAACAACCACAATCCCTAATTGTCCCAACACGATCGGCACCCCGATTTTGATCGTCGCCGAATAATCCTCTCTATATTTTTGCAGCCAATTCATTTCAACAAAATAAACCAGGTTGAAAGTTCATAAGGTTTATAAAGCCATATACTACCCCCTCCGCCCCCCCTACACAGGGGGAGAGCTGATTACCAAACGGCCTTACAAACTTTATCAACTCCTATAAATACCCTTTCGCCTTCAACGACTCCTGTACTTTCGTCGCAATCTTCATTCCCCATTGCTGTCCGACAGCCATACTTTCAGTAGCGATTGCCGGTTGTGCGGCAGCCATTTTTTTACCGACAGGAGATTCGTAAAATTTCGTAATTTCCTGTAAATCGGACAAAGTTAGACGCTTATGATAAATCGGGGCTAACATTTCAACCAAGTCATCCACCAATGTCTTCATCATCTCTTTTTCTGCCTCACTCCAAAATTCAGCAGGAACATTCGGGAGTTGTTGTTTCATCATGGCAAACATTTGCGGGATAACAAGCTTGAATGTCGCATCGCTTCCGGAAACCACGATCATTTTTTTCAATGCGGCAACGTATTCTTTAGAAGGTTGAGTTTGTGCTGTCTGAGCGACACTTACACCTCCTATACCCAAAACAAGAACAAGGATAAATAAAATTTTTCTCATAACATCATATTTTAATTTGTGTTACAAAGATACCTTTTTTACACAAAAGTGCGGACGAGACAAGAAAAAACAGAAATAATTTATACCTTGCAGCACAATAACGCAAAGAACTGAACTATGAGATATGTATTTTCACTTTTTGTAACTCTATTATTAGCTTGCGGATCCGTACTTGCAAACGGCCCGTTATTACAGAAATTACAACAAATCAAAGAAATATCCGGTATTCGGGAACTAAAAGTTCAACCTTACACGGAATACTACGAATTCTGGTACGAACAACCGATAGACCACAATAATCCCTCTAAAGGAACTTTCAAACAAAGGGTATTACTGGGACATCGGGATTTTAACGCTCCCATGGTAGCCATCCTCGAAGGGTACGGGATTTACTCCCCGGCAGAAAGCGAGTTGTCAAAACTATTCAAGACAAACCAGCTTACCATCGAACACCGCTTTTTCAACAACAGCAAACCCGAAGGAGAAACACCGTGGACAGACTTAACCTTGAAACAGGCTGCCACTGACCAGCACGAGATTATTCAAGCCTTACGACAAAAAATATATCCGAACACGAAATGGATCTCCACGGGAATCAGCAAAGGGGGACAGACAACCGTCTATCACCGTTATTTCTACCCGGAAGACGTGGAGATAAGCGTGCCTTACGTGGCTCCCATTAACCTGGAAAAAATTGATCCCCGGTTAGAAAAATTCCTTTCCAAACTGGGCGGAACCCCGGAAAACAGAAAATTACTCGAAGGTGGTGGAAAAGATATTAAATGGCAAATCTTCGATTTTCAAAAGAGATGTCTTGAAAATATGGATAAGCTTATGCCGCTCATGCAGGAATTAACGCAAGCAAAAGGCTATTCATTCAACAAGGTTGGCGGGATAGAACGGGCTTTCAAACTCACGATCCTAGAATTCCCATTTGCATTCTGGCAATGGGGAAACAACATCAATGATATGCCCCAACCGGAAGAAGACGATTATAACGAGATATTCAACTACTTGGTGAAAGTGTCTTCCCCGGATTTCTTTGACGACAAAGCCATTGAAAATTTACAAGCGTTCTATTATGCCGCTCTAACAGAAACAGGCATGTACGCTTATAATACCAAGCCGTTCAAAAAATTCTTCAAGGATGAACCGGAACCGATCATCACGTTCGACTTCGCCATGCCTAAGGGATATGAAAATGCCCCGTTCAACACACAACAATTGCAGGATATTAATCATTGGTTACAGACCAATGCAGAAAACATTCTTTTCATTTACGGGGGAAGTGATCCTTGGAGCGCCACAGCTGTCGATTTGAAGAAAAACGACAAATGCCGCAAGTACATCAAAGCCAACATGGACCACAAATGTCGCATTGCAAGTTTCGAAAACCTTACCCGTTCTGCCATTGTCAAAGTATTGAAATCATGGCTCACGGGCACGGAAGTCGAAGAAGAAATTGAAGAAGTTTTAATCTACTAACTGACGAATAATTGCGTCTGTCGCACCAAGTTGTTGATTGACGAACTTTAAAGCACTTTGCCCGGCCGCCTCAGCGATTGCCGGGCTATTTATTAATGAATCCATCAAGGAAGTAAATTGCTCCTTATCCGAGATTGAAAACGCCCCGCCGCAAGCGATCAAATCAACCGCCTCTTTAAACTTGTGATATTTCGGCCCGAACAGAACAGGAATCCCATAGATTGCAGCCTCAAGCGTGTTGTGAATCCCTTTCCCGAAACCACCCCCGACATAGGAGATAGAACCGTAACGATAGATTGAAGACAGCACCCCGATCGTATCAACCACGAGGACCTGACATTTCGTCACATCGGCCGTCTCATCTGTATAGCGAGCAACCGACTTGCGACACTTACCCAAAATATCTTTGATATGCCCCTCCCCTATCTCGTGAGGCACGATAATCCACTTGTAATTTCCTTCCTGCGCGTTGATATAATCCAGAATAATATCTTCGTCTCCGGGCCAAGTACTTCCACAAACCACGGCCCTCCTGTCATTACAGAAAGCCTCCACCTTTTCGATTCTTTTTGCCGCATCCGCAATCTGTTTTACCCGGTCAAAACGAGTATCTCCCGTCTGTTGCACGTGAGTAATACCAATCGTCGACAACAACTTTACGGATTCCTCATCCTGCACGAAAAGACGCGTAAAAAACCCGAGCATACGACGATGCAGATTCCCCCATTTCTTGAAGAACGGTTGCTCCGGACGGAAAATTGCAGAAATTAAATACGTCGGCACTTGATGTTTATGCAGTTCATTCAGATAATTATACCAGTACTCGTATTTCACGAACACGGCTGCATCCGGTTTCCATGTTTCCACGAAACGACGGGCATTTGAAGGAGTATCAATCGGTAAATAATAGATATAATCGGCTCCTTGATAATTCTTGCGAATCTCGTACCCGGAAGGAGAGAAAAAGGTCAATAATATTTTCGTATGAGGCTCTATCTCTTTCAATTTTTCAATCACCGGACGTCCTTGCTCGAATTCTCCCAGCGATGCGGCATGAACCCACACCAATCGTCCCTTTCCACGCTCAACAGCCTCCATCCGTTTCCATATTCCTTTTCGCCCTTTTACCCATAATGCCGCTTTCTCGTTAAAAAGAGAGGCCACGCCGATAGCACAACGATATGCAATAATTCCGAAATTATATAGCATAATTCTATGATTTAATGATTTTAGATTCAGTGATTATTCGAAATTCATAATCATGCACCTAAAATCACATAATCATAAATCACCTAATCACCTAATCATTTTTCGGCTTCAAAGGTATAAAATTTATCGCCCAATGGTATAACTTTTGTAAATAACGTTAAGCAGGGGAGAATGAACGAGTTATTACATTACATTTACTCTCCGAATAGAAGTACGTGTCAGTAAAACATTAAAATAGTCAAGTTATGAAGATCAAAAGTCTATTAACATGCATGATGGTAAGCCTTGTCACGATCCTGCCATTACAGGCTCAGGTCGGCAAGGAAATGAAAGCATTTCGCAACAAGGATGGTATAACCGTAACGATGTTAAACCCATCGCTTTACAGCCTTTACAAACAAGGTGACTTGTCCCTACCTGCGGAAGAGGCTTTGAAAGACATAAAAGAAATCAACGTGATGCAAGTTGACATCAAACGGGCTACCCCCAAGGTTGTGGAAGAAATTTCTCAACGCATCACCCCGATCGTGGAAAACGAGGCCAAATACACGCTCGTGCGCAGCCACCGGGGAGCTTACAGCCAAGAATACCTCTACGTGACACAACATGAAGAACGTATCACGTCTCTCGTTTTATGGAGCGAGGATGCAGAAACACTTTCTATCGTGGAACTCAAGGGTAACATCCAACTGGATAACGTGGATGAAATCGCCAATGCACTAAAAGTGAAAGGACTCGATCGTTTGGCTTACATCAACACGCCGACAGATCAGATTGCATCCGGTTCCGATTTTATCAAAAAACTGGAAGAACGCTTTGGTATAAAAAGAGATTCCATTTTCGGGAAAGATCCTTTTGGTTCATTCCGGGAAAGTTTCGGCAGCATGGACGATATGCTCAAAAAAGCGGAAGAAATGTTCCGTGACATGGGTCCCATGTTTAGCGGAGAATCGGATATGGAAGGGATGGGAGAATCCATTTCCAACGGCCTGGAAGTTATTCAGGAAAACGGGAAAACCCGTATAAAAGTAAACGCCAAAAACTCGGAAGTATCTTACGTGATCGACGGTATCGAATACGCGGCCGATTCCCTTAAAAACGGTATTCCCGACGAAATCGCCACCGTGAACATGATTACCTCCCCGACGAATGCCAAAAAATCATACGTGGTAATCAACACGAAACAGAAAAAAGGACAATTCATCAGTTATGCCAACGGTGTACTGAAATACAAGTACAACAAACAGGAATACACGTTGAATCCCGAAAAGTTGGAAGAACCGGCCTTGATTATCAACAACCGTCTGACAAGAAGTTTCAATATTGATCCGGTACAAATTATACAGATTCGCCCGGTATCCGAATTGGAACGACAATTATTAGGCGCCCCATCAGCCCAAGTCATTATCGTAACCGATAAAATGGGTTTCTTCTTCTAACATTTTTGTAATAAAAAACGTATAGCAGCAATACATGGGAAGGGGCTATCCAAAAAGTCCTGCTTGTATTTGCCAACTACCCCCACCAGCTCCCCCTTACACAGGGGGAGAGCTGATTACCAAGCGGTTTCTCCCCCTGTGTAAGGGGGAGTTAGAGGGGGTAGTTGTTTAAAATAGACTTTTTGGGTAGCCCCCTCACTTTTGGGATATTAAATGTTTTATTATATATTGATTTCCAGTTATAAATATATTAAATTGTTTCAAAACCTAAGCAAGTTGATTTTGTATGTACCAGCATTGCAAAGCGGGGAAAGTTGTGATTTTTTGGGTATTTACCTAACCGTGTAATTTTTCAATAATCTAGGAAAGAATCAAAAATTTTGAGTAAATTCGCCTAAATAATCTTATGAAAATGAAAGTATTTGGCGGGATGTTATGTTTCCTGTTTGTTTTATCCTTAAACGTGAAGGCGCAGGATTCGGTGAGGGTGGCGCTTGTACAGGCGCACTTGATATGGGGGGATGTGAAATCCAATCTATGGGCTTTTGATAAGCGGGTGCCTTTGTGTAAGGGTGCCGATGTGATTGTATTTCCGGAGCTTTTCACTTCCGGGTGTGAGATGAAGAAACGGGATAAAGAAGAGGCAATACGTTCGAAAGATGAGGTGGCTTCCTATTACCCGACAGTGATTAAGCGGATGAAGAAATGGGCGAGGCGCTCCGGGGCATTGGTGATCGGTTCCACGATTTACAAGGAGGAAGGGAAATATTATAACCGGTTACTGGCTGTTTATCCGGATGGGAAATACGAATATTACGACAAGCATAATTGTTTTAAAAAGGGTAGTTTCTCGCCCGGAGACCGTCATCTGACACTGGAATGGAAAGGGATACGTTTCTCAACTTATATCTGTTATGATTTGCGCTTCCCGGAGTGGAGTAGGAATCAGGGCGAATATGATGTTGCCATTTACATTGCGAATTGGCCAGAATCCCGACGGGACGATTGGAATCAACTTCTACGGGAACGGGCTGTCGAGAATGAGGCGTATGTCGTGGCCGTTAATTGTGCCGGGACAGACTTAACAGGACTTGTTTACCGGGGAGAGAGTTGCGTGATCGCTCCCGACGGGGAAGTAAGGGCGAAATGCAGGGATTATTGGGATGATGTCGTGGTTCATAAAGTTTGTAAGGTTCATAAGGTTATAAAGTAGCTTAAGGGGCATACAAATAAAGCGTCCTTGGGGGACGCTTACTTTATAAACTTTACAAACCTTACAAACTTTATGAACTAGTCCAATTTCAGCACGGCAAGGAATGCTTTTTGCGGGACCTCGACGTTCCCGATTTGTTTCATTCGTTTCTTTCCTTTTTTCTGTTTTTCCAGTAATTTACGTTTACGGGAAATATCACCACCGTAACATTTTGCGGTTACATCCTTGCGAACGGCTTTGATGGTTTCGCGAGAAATAATCTTCGCACCGATGGCAGCTTGGATTGCAATGTCGAATTGCTGACGGGGAATCAGTTCTTTTAATTTCTCGCAAATGCGTTTCCCGAAAGAATAAGCGTTATCAAAGTGGATTAAAGCAGAGAGGGCATCCACGGATTCGCCATTCAGCAGTATATCCAATTTCACAAGATTTGCCCGGCGATAACCGATCTGGAAATAGTCAAAAGAGGCATATCCCTTCGTGATACTCTTTAATTTGTCGTAGAAGTCAAACACGATTTCGGCCAGTGGCATCTCGTAGTTCAACTCGATCCGGTTTCCTGTCAGGTAGTGTTGCTTTATCAGTACGCCTCGCTTGCCGAGACAAAGGGTCATGATTTGGCCGATGTAGTCGGTGGGCGTGATGATCTGTGCTTTTATGTAAGGCTCCTCGATATAGTCCAGTACCGTGGGAGAGGGCATATCGGAGGGGTTGTGCATTTCGAAAACTTCACCTTTCGTGGTGTGGGCGATATACATAACGTTGGGAACGGTGGTGATCACGTTCATGTCGAACTCCCGATCCAGACGTTCCTGCACGATTTCCATGTGGAGCATCCCGAGGAATCCACAGCGGAATCCAAATCCAAGGGCGGCTGACGATTCCGGTTCGAAGGTTAGGGAGGCATCGTTTAGCTGTAATTTCTCGATGGAGGTACGCAGGTCCTCGTAATCCTCCGAATCAATCGGGTAAATTCCGGCAAAGACCATGGGTTTTACTTCCTCGAATCCCTCGATGGCGGCGGCGCATGGACGTTCCACGTGCGTGATCGTATCCCCGACTTTTACCTCGGATGAAGTTTTAATACCGGAAATAATGTATCCCACATCTCCCGTTTTCAGTTCGTTGCGGGGTTCTTGTTCTAGGCGTAATACTCCAATTTCATCTGCATCGTATTCCTTGCCCGTGCTCACGAATTTCACGATGTCACCTTTTTTCAGACTACCGTTCATGATACGGCAATAGGTGATGATTCCGCGGAAAGAGTTAAATTCCGAGTCGAACACCAAAGCCTGAAGTGGCGCATCGGGATCACCCGTAGGTGCGGGAATTCGTTCTACAACCGCTTCCAGTATTTTATCCACGCCCAAACCAGTTTTTCCACTGGCTTCAATAATATCATCCCGCTCGCATCCGATCAGTTCTTCAATCTGGTCCTTCACTTCCTCAGGCATGGCATTGGGCATGTCCATCTTGTTCAAAACGGGAATGATTTCCAAGTTATTGTCAATGGCAAGATAAAGGTTCGAGATGGTTTGTGCCTGAATACCTTGCGTGGCATCGACAATCAGTAGCGCACCCTCGCAGGCAGCAATGGAACGTGATACCTCGTACGAGAAGTCCACGTGTCCCGGGGTGTCTATCAAGTTTAGAACATATTTCTCTCCCTTGTAATGATAATCCATCTGTATCGCGTGACTCTTGATCGTGATGCCTCGCTCTCGTTCCAGATCCATATCGTCAAGCACCTGTGCTTGTAAATCTTTCCCTACTACAGTTCCGGTCGTTTCCAGTAAACGGTCGGCAAGTGTACTCTTACCGTGGTCAATATGTGCGATTATACAGAAATTCCTAATGTTCTTCATCTACGAAATTTTAGATTTAAGTTGCAAAAATATGGATAAAGCGGAAAATTTCAAACGAAAAGGAACTGTTTGTTTAATAATTCATTCCGAAATGCCAGAGCGGGATAATATTGGCATATCCACTTTCGATGTCATCTTTTACAATATATCCTTTTGGGAGACCTTCTATTTGTTTTTGTCCTTTGTTTTTCCCTCCTATTTCAAATGTTCTTTCTCCTATCTGAAAATCTGAAATTTTTGAGGATGTGATTTCTTGTTTCACACGCATCTGGTTGTAAAAGAATGTTTCACGAATGTTTCCTATATTTGGACTTTCTCGTCCTAAAGCATAAATGAGGTTCGTATTATCTATATATATTTTTTCTACTTTGCCTAATCCCCTGATACCCCCTGTATCATCACGAAGTTGAGCTATCATGCCTGCTTTTTCAATGTAAAGTAGGTAATCGGCTAAATAATTCCGACTTACACCAATCATATCTGCCAGTTTTTGTAGGACTGGCTTAAATGGAACGCTTTGAGAAATGATCATTAGAAGTTGTTTTAATTTGCGTCCGGTGGAGACATTCATGTTTGCATATTGTGGGATATCGATCTCCATGGTCTGGTTTATCACTTGGTCCAATTCAATCTCGAAAGTTTTGTCTTTACCAAACGGGTAATAGCCTTGCTGAAGGTACTCTATGAAGAGGGGGAGAGGGTGCGTTATTTGGGGTATTTCTACTTTGTGTTCTAATATTTCATCTATTGTATAAACAGGAATATTCATGTGATGAAACATGTTTAAATATTCGCGGAAAGAGAGGCCTTGCATATCGTAGATAGGAGCTCGTCGGCTTAGGTCTGCAGTTCCTTTATAGATGTCTAGAATGGATGATCCGGTAAATCGTATCTGCACATCTGGATAGGTGTCGTATATTTGTTTTAATTCACGTGACCAATTAGGGTATTTATGTATTTCGTCGATAAACAAGTGTTTCCCTCCTTGTTTACTAAATTTGTCTGTTAGATCGATCAAAGAATTCTCTGTAAAATATATGTTGTCTGCTGAAACATACAACGTATCTTTCGGGTGTAGGTTTTGTTTAATATGTTGGAGAAACATTGTTGTTTTACCAATACCCCGTGGACCAACAAGTCCTAACATATGGCTGTCCCAATTAATTTCGGCATATTTATAGCGAATAAAATCGGTGTTTGTAATTTTTAATAGTTTGTTGAAACTTTCGTAAAGTTTATCCATGATTAGTATGTATTTCTGCAAATATACGCAAATTGCACTATAAAAGTGCAGAAAATTGCTGTTTTCTGCACTTTTATAGTGCAATTTGGAGTTTGTAGTTTTTTGAATAATGTGTATACTTGATTATTTCAACACGGGTTGCCCGTTGTAAGTGACTGATTTTAGTAACGCTTTTGCATTTTTTACTGCCTTTTCCGGGAGCGGGGAGTAGTTTACTTTTGTGGTTAAGGCTTGGGCCTCTGCGTCCAGCATCCAGTTCAATAGTTTCAATGTCTCTTCGGCTTGAGCTTGATTTCTATCGGCATAGGCTTGCTCTTTGTATAAGATGATCCATGTGAAACAACTGATCGGGTATGCATCCGGGGCGGCCGAGTTGGTGATCATTGTACGGGTATCGGCGGGCATATCTCCTTTCGCCGCGGCTGAGATGCTTTCCGTGTTTGGGGTAATAAAGTTACCGGCCGCATTTTTCATCTGGGCGAATTGGATTTTCATGGCAAAAGCATATTCGGAACCCACGTAACCGATGGACCCTTCAGTTTGACTGATTACTCCGGCAACGCCCGGGTTACCTTTAGCGGCCATACCTACTGGCCATTTTAATGATTTTCCGGTTCCGATCTTCTCGGCCCATTCCGGGCTTACTTTGGTCATGTAGTCACTGAACACGAAAGTGGTTCCGCTACCATCTGAACGATAGACAGGACTCATGGCTTTGTCGGGTAAGTTCACGCCGGGATTGATGGCTGCAATACGGCTGTCGTTCCATTTGGTGATTTTGCCCAAGTAAATATCGGCGATAATGTCCCCGGTTAGTTTCAAGTTGTCTACTCCCGGAAGGTTGTACGCCAACACCACGGCTCCCATGCACGTCGGGATGTGAACCACGGCCGCGGGCATTTCGCTCATTTCTTTGTCGGACAGATAGGCATCGGACCCCCCGAAATCCACGATTTTGTCTTTCAGGCTACGAATACCGCCACCACTACCGATGCCTCCGTAGGTAATGGAATTACCTGTTTTATCTTGATAGGTTTTGAATGCAAGGTTATAGAAAGGAAGAGGGAAGGTTGCCCCTGCTCCGGAGATAGATACTTTTTTAGCGGGACCGTTCACGTCATTTGTCGCGTTGCTGCTAAAAATAACAGCTAACATAAGAACTGTGGTTAAAAGTAAGTTTTTCATTTTCTATTCATTTAAATAAATTGTTTTCTTTCTTTTTTGCGATTGCAAGTTCCGCTGATTATGTGAATCTAATGTTTCAAAACAGTTATTTTTTTGTTACGCGGTAGGGCATAAAGGGGTGGTGGATATGTTGATCCACAAGAGATGAGTGACGTTTGGAAGCCTGTATTATGCTTTGGATTCTTTTGTCGGTAATATCAAGTTTAAGATGACACCCAATAAGGCGGCAAGGCCTATGCCGGACATGGAGAAATTACCCCATTCGAAGGCCGCCCCTCCAATACCGAAGGTTAGGATGAGAGAGACGATAATCATGTTGCGGGTGTTGGAAAGGTCAACCTTGTTCTGTATTAGGTTACTCATTCCCAAAGAGGCAATTGTTCCGAATAAGAGTAGCATGATCCCTCCCAAAACAGAGGCTGGGATGGATTTTAACAAAGCACTGATTTTACCGAAAACCGAGAAGACGATCCCCGTCACGGCAGCAATTCGAATCACGGCAGGGCTTGTCACCTTTGTTAAAGACACGGCCCCGGTAACTTCGGAATACGTGGTTACGGGAGGGCCACCGATTAACCCGGCGAAAACACAGGCAAGACCGTCACCCAGTAGTGTACGGTGTAATCCGGGGTTTTTCACGAAATCCTTACCGGCAACACTGTTCACCGCGTAGACATCCCCGATGTGTTCGATTACGGGGGCAATGGCCACGGGAACCATATAGATAATGGCAGCCCAAGAGAAATCGGGTGTCACGAATTGAGGAAGGGCAAACCAAGCGGCTTCTTTGATCGGGGCGGTGTCCACGTTATAGAAAAAAAGTGCCACGAGATATCCGACAATGATTCCGCAGAATATAGGGATTAATTTTAACAGCCCCCGGCCTTTCAGAGAGACAACGACAGCCGTGATCAGGGAGATAAGGGCCAATACCCAGTTTTCGCTTGCCATTTTTACCCCGGAGCCGGCGAGGGAAAGCCCGATTAATATGATTACCGGACCGATCACGATGGGGGGAAATAGTTTCTTGATAAAGTCGGTTCCCCGTAATTTTACCAACAAGCTCATAAGCCCGTAGACCGCACCCACGGCGACCATCCCGGAAAGGGCTCCTGCCATACCGTACAATTCACTGGCTTTGATGATTGGGGCGATGAATGCGAAACTACTTCCTAAGAAGATGGGAACGATACCTTTCGTGACAAGATGGAAAATTAATGTTCCGATTCCCGCAGTAAGAAGTGCTGTTGACGGGTCCAATCCTACAAGTAAGGGAACGAGTACAGTCGAACCGAAGGCGACGAAAAGAAATTGTACCCCGATAACTCCTTTTTGGAAGGCAGAAAGATGATTCGCATCCATGATTATGTATATTCTGATGATTTGACAAACTGAACAAAGGTAGTTATTTGGCGGGGATTTTCAAAAAAAGCCTTACTTTTGTGGTTAAATGTTTGTATTTAAAACAAGAGCTATGATAAAATCAATGACCGGTTTCGGTAAAGCAACAGTGGACTGCGGGACAAAGAAAGTGATCGTGGAGGTAAAAAGTCTGAATTCAAAACAATTGGATATTAACTTGAGGACTCCGAGTATTTACAAAGAGAAGGATATTGAGATCCGGAATATGATAAAGAACGTTCTGGAACGCGGGAAGGTGGACGTGTATATCTATTTTGATAATGCGGAGGACGAGAAAGATGTTGCCGTGAACCAATCGGTGGTAAGACAGTATTATAATCAGATGTTGGAAGTTGCGAGTTCGTTGGGAGTGGAAATCAACAAGAGCGAGTTGCTGCAAACCATTATGCGTTTCCCTGACACGATGCAAGCTAAAATGGAAGAGTTGGATGAAGAAGGTTGGAATTGTTTGAGAAGTGCTATCGAGAAAGCGTTGTCGGATGTCGATGATTTCCGTATTCAAGAGGGTAAAGTTTTGATTGCAGATATTTTGAAACGGATCGAGTTGATCAAAAGTTTGTCGGGAGAAGTGCCCCAGTTCGAGAAACAACGAGTGATTACTATCAAGCAACGCTTGCAAGACAAGATGAAGGAGTGGGGAGAGATTAAAAATATTGACGAGAACAGGTTAGAGCAAGAAATTATCTATTACTTGGAGAAACTGGATATTACGGAAGAGAAAGTTCGTTTGGCAAATCATTGTAAATATTTTGTCGAGACGGTGGAGAAAGAAGAGGCGCCGGGACGTAAACTCGGATTTATCGCTCAGGAAATCGGTCGAGAAATCAACACCATGGGTTCCAAAGCCAATGACCACGACATCCAGAAACTGGTTGTCCGCATGAAAGATGAACTGGAAAAAATAAAGGAACAGAGTCTCAATGTGCTATGATTAGGTTCGTAAAGTTCATAAAGTTTATAAGGTTCATAAAGTAAGTAATGAGAGTAGAGCGATTTGAAGATATTCTTGCTTGGCAAAGAGCTCGAGATTTGGCAAGAAGAATTTATAATCAATTTGGTTGTAGTAAAGATTATGGATTCAAAGATCAAATACAACGAGCTGCAGTATCTGTGATGAATAATATTGCAGAGGGATTTGAGCGTAAGTCCAATCTTGAATTCAAACAATTTCTTTATATTTCGAAAGGATCGTGTGGTGAAGTTCGCTCAATGCTTTATTTAGCTAAGGATGTATTGATATTAGATGAAAAGAATTTCTCCGAACTTTTGCTAGAAACAGAAATCATATCTAAAATGTTATCGAACTTTATTAAAAAGCTTTGACTTTATGAACTTTATAAACCTTATAAACTTTATAAACGGATGAAAAAGAAGGTAATCATATTTTCAGCTCCTAGCGGATCGGGGAAGAGTACGATCGTGAATTACTTGTTGGCGAAGGATTTCGGGTTGGAGTTTTCGGTATCGGCAACGTGCAGGGCCCCCCGGGGAGAAGAGAAACACGGGAAAGAGTATTATTTCTTTTCAACGGATGAGTTTAAAGAGAGAATTGAGGCGGAGGATTTCCTAGAGTGGGAAGAGGTCTATCCGGGATGTTTCTACGGGACGCTGAAGAGTGAACTGGAGCGAATTTGGAAGGCTGGTCATGCCGTGGTATTTGATGTGGATGTTGTTGGAGGGGTGAATATCAAGAAAATATTCGGGGATCAGGCGTTATCTGTCTTTATTAAAGCTCCTTCCGTGGAGGTCTTGCGGCAACGGTTGATCGGGCGGGGTACGGATTCAATGGAGAAAATCGAACAACGTGTGGCTAAAGCGGAGTATGAAATGACATTTGCTGATAAATTTGACGTGGTCATTGTGAATGACAATTTAGATACGGCTTTAGCCGAAGCTGAAAAGGCGGTAAGGGATTTTTTGAAATAATCGAATGAAACAAGGTAAGGAAAAGAAAAGCGGACCTGTTATCGGACTTTTTTTCGGATCGTTTAACCCGATCCATAACGGGCACGTGGGAATTGCTCGTTACCTGTTGGAAAAAAAGTTGTGTGCGGAAGTGTGGTTTGTGGTCAGTCCTTGTAACCCGTTTAAAGTAGATCGATTCCTTTTGCCGGAGACCGAGCGTTTCGAGATCGTGAAGGCTGCCATCAAAGGAATTCCCGGAATGAAAGCCTGTGATATCGAATTTTCAATGCCTAAACCTTCCTACACAGTGGATACCTTACGGGTTTTGTTTGATCGATACCCCGGTCAACAATTTGCTTTGATCATCGGGGGGGATAACGTACTGGATTTCCCGAAATGGAAGGAGCATCGTTGGATCGAGGGACATTGTGATATTTTTGTTTATCCTCGTTCAGGTATTATAACTTCTGTTGAAGGATTTACGAACATGACGTTCGTTGATGCCCCTTTGTTTCCCTTGTCTGCCACCGAGATCCGAGAAATGATCCGAAAAGGAGATGATATTTCAAGCTTGGTTCCAAGCGAGGCTTTATCGTTGATTTGGAAACTGTATTCAAAATAAGTGAGCTTGTTACGCGATGTAAAACAAAATTGGCAGAGATATTCTACATCTCATAATCTGCTCACTTATTTCACAGAACAATGCTTGTTGGAAAATTTGGGTAGAAGAAGATCATGTTACCATGATAAACATCTTGCCAGCTTCACTTCCCGAAAGCTACATAAACAGTTACGTCTTGGCAGGTTTTCTGACTTGTTTCCTTTTCGTCGCCTTCCCATCCATGTACAGACAGTGGCAGTAGAGACTAAAGTTTCGAAACTTACAGCTGCGGGTACAGTTCCCGACTCTCACGGGATTCCCTTGTAATGTCACGAAGAACATTACCTTTCCAATACGTTTACAAACATAAGGAAAATAATTGGAAATCGGAAATGGAGTATTGAAAATTATTCTTTTTCATGGGGTTCGTGTTTTTTCGAATAATTATGAGGTGAGTTGTATAATTATGCATGAAAAATAAAATGTAATATACATATTATGAGTGTATTACAGTTAAATTTGAGAAATCGAAAACGTTGTAAAAAGTCAAAAACAAGTTGTACTTTTGTGCGGCTAAAAACAAGCGAAATTAATTGTTAAAATAAAAATAAGTTGTAGTATGGGATTTGTAACTAAGGAGAAATTATTCTCTAAGGATTTCTTTATCACCTACGGATGGTTGTTGGGTGGTTGTTTCATGTTCGCGTTAGGTGCGGTATTGTTTGCGGAGCCTTATGGTTTTGCTCCCGGTGGAACATACGGTCTGTCCATGGTCTTTCATCACTTGTGGGGCTGGGAAACTGAGATTGCTGCCCTTTGTATGGATGTGCCTTTGTTGTTGTTGGGAATTTATTTCCTGGGAGGAATGTTTGGTGTGAAAACCATCATCTGTACGTTTGCTATTCCGGCATTTATGCGTTTGATTCACTATGTTTACGGTTATGATGCTTTGCTAGAACCGGGAATTACTGACCGAACGATGTTGAATGAACAATTACTGTCAGCTATTTTCGGCGGTATTGTTTATGGTATTGGTATCGGTATGATCTTCAAGGCTCGGGCTACTTCCGGGGGATCGGATATTATTTCCATGATTTTGAACAAGTATACCCATATTTCTTTGGGTACGTTGGTTATTATCGTGGATTGTACGATTACTTTGTCAACCGTGGTGGCTTTCGGAGACTGGCGTTTGCCCATGTATTCTTGGATTATCGTGTTCATCGAAGGTAAGGTGATTGACTTGATCGTGGAAGGTGCTTCTGTCCACAAGACATTGATGATCGTCACGAAAGAGATGGAAACGGTGAAAAATATCATCTTGAATGATATTAATCGTGGAGCTACAATTTTACCGGCTGTCGGTGCTTATAAGGGTGAATCTCGCGAGATTATTTACACGATTTTAACTCGTCGTGAGATGATGATCTTACGTCACAGAATTCGTGAAATTGATCCGGAGGCTTTTATAAATGTTATCGACTCCAGAGAGATATTAGGAAAGGGATTCAAGTCATTAGAGGACGAATAAAAAAGAGGCATTGGCCTCTTTGCGTGAAGTACATATACAAAAAAAGAGCCGAAAGGCTCTTTTTTTAATACATATCGGTAATGTCCCAGACAAATGCCCGGATACCGTTTTCTTTATTCACCTCGTCAAGGTTCTTGACATATTTCAAGATTAGAGGGACCATTTCTTCCTCCACGATAGTCAAGGTGGCGGAGTTCATTTCCGGCCAAGTGTGAGTTCCCATTCTAGGTTCTCCATCCACGGTTCCGGCTCCGTTTACCAAAGGCCATTGCGTGAATCCCCGAATTTGTAATTGATCAAGGATAAAAGCAACCCGTTCCGTCAAGGCTTGGTTATATGATATAAATACTGCTTTCATAGTGTTTTAGGTTTTAAATTTTAGATTTACGATACAGGATCGTAAATCTAAAATCAAATATTATTTATTTCTTTTTCGGAAGATCTCTTTCCGGGTTAAAGTCGGCCATGAACTTGAATTGTTTGCTGAGAATCTTCTTTTTATCACGGCTACCACTCTTGTCCATTGCGGCGTAAACGGCCGGAACAATCACCATCGTGATAATCGTGGAGAAGATCATACCACCGATTACGGCGATACCCATCGGTCTCCAGGTTTCAGAACCCTCACCAGCACTAATTGCCATCGGCACCATACCTAAGATGGTGGTTAACGAGGTCATCAATACCGGACGCAAACGAGAACGACAAGCCATTGCGATTGCGTCGTACAGGCGGATACCTCGTTCACGCATCAAGTTGATAAAGTCGATCAACACGATACCATTTTTCGTAACGATACCCACCAACATGATAGCACCCAATGCGGCAACGATACTCAAGGTTGTGTTCGTCAGCAACAAGGCAAGAACCACACCGGTGAAGGCGAACGGAATTGCCAACATGATGATGAACGGCATCTTGAATGACTCGAACTGTGCGGCCATCACGATGTAAACCAACATCAAAGAGAGTAACAACAATAAGAACAATGAGCTGAATGATTCCTGTTGATCTTCGTAGCTACCACCGATATACATGGATACTTCCTGAGGTATTTCCGTGTTATCGATGATCTCTTGAGCTGCAGTTGCTATATCTCCTAGGGCAACTCCTGCTGCCGGGGTGATAGACACTTTCAACAAACGTTGTTTACTCTTACGCTCGATATTTGGCGGGGAGAAGAACTCTTGGATTTCTCCCAATTCTTTTAACCGAACCTTCTGGCCCTTGCCGTCAGGGATAATGATATTTTCAATCTCGGTGATCGAAGAACGATATTTCTCGTCGAAACGTACGATAATATCATATTCCTCTCCGTTTTCCTTGTATTTACTGTTCCGGTATCCATAGATACGGTTACGCATGTATGAACCTACTTCAGACGTTGTCAGACCGTGGCGGGCTAGTTTATCTTGATCCAGCATGATACGCAACTCGGATTTATCTTCGTCACGGCTGATCTTGATATCTTCCGCACCCGGAATCTGGCGGGCTTTCTCTGCGATGGAGTGTGCTAGATTCGTAGTCGTGTTGAAGTCATGTCCCATGATTTCAATGTCCACGTTATTACCTCCCATGGAACCACCGCTTGAAGTTGTTACCGTGTACTGTAAAATGTCCGGGAAAGCTTTCAAGATACCACGCACCTGGTCGGCAATCTGGAACACACTACGTTGACGGTCTTTAATATCTGTTGTTCTCAAACGCATGTTCAAGATATTGTTACCCGTGCTGTTCATCATGGATGCGAAAGAGGCTTCCTCTTCACTACCGTATGACAAGTTGATCAACGTGATTTCCGGAATATCTTTTCGAATGATGGAATCAATTTCCAAGGCAACCTCTCTCGTCACCTCTACACGTTGGCCGGATTGCATCTTGGCGTACACGTTCAGGTAGTTTTGGTCATTCTGGGGCATAAAGTCCGTTTTGATCAATTTAGCCAGGAACATGGAGGCAAAGAATAAAGCAAACATACTAAGGATCGTTACGGTCTTGTGAACAAGTACCCAGCGGATCAATTTCTCGTAAGCACTGTCCAATTTCTCCAACATTCTGGAAACGAAGTTGTAGAAACTAAACTTACTTGAATCCGTCTTCTCTTGAATTTTCATCAATTGAGAACACAACATCGGGGTCAAAGAGATTGCGGTCACGGTTGACGTACATACCGTGATACAAACGATCCATCCCAACTGTTTAAACAAAATACCGGTCATACCGCTCACCAAGGTCAACGGGAAGAACACAGCCACGGTTACCAACGTCGTAACGATTACAGACAACCAAACCTCGTTTGTACCGTATTTGGCGGCCTCTCGCGGACGGCTTCCCCGGTCAATATGTTTCGTGATGTTCTCCAATACCACGATGGCGTCGTCCACCACCATACCAATTGCAATAGATAGGGACGATAGAGATATAATGTTAAGCGACTCCCCGGTTGCAAATAAGTAAATGAAAGCAACAATCAAGGAAATCGGGATTGTCAATGCGATGATGAAGGTTGCTCTCCAACGTCCCAAGAATAAGAACACGATCAAGATCACGAAGATCAAAGCGTACATCAAAGACTCCTGCAAGTTGTTAATAGATTTGATGATGAAGTCCGAGTTATCCGAAATGATTTGGAATTTGATATCTGTCGGTAGTTCCCTCTGTGCTTTCTCGATTTCGCTCTTTGCCTGTTTCGCAACAGCTACTGCGTTTGCATCGGTTTGTTTGGTTACCATTAATACACCACCCCGACCTCTGTTAATCGTTTGTTCTAGGGTAATATCTTTTAGGGTATCCCGTACATTGGCAACATCACGCAGGTAAATGATTTTATCATTTTGAGTGCCTAACACGATGTTTTTGATCTGGTCACTTTCTTCGAATTCTCCTTCCACGCGCAAAGTATAGTCCATCTGTCCCATCTTCACGTTACCGGAAGAAATATCTTTATTCTCTGCCAGAATCTTGTTACCGATTTGTTCCAGCGTCAAATTGTAAGCATCAAGTTTATTCGGGTCGAGGTCCACGTAAACGACACGTTCCGGGGCTCCGGCCACGATAACAGAGGCAACTCCGTCCACGCGGTTTAATCGGGTAATCAGCTTGTCATCCAAAATCTTGTCAATACCGGGATATGATTCCTTTGCGGTTACGGCATAAATCAAGATAGGCATCATGGACGTGTTGAAACGCATGATGGTAGGACGGTCTATATCATCCGGGAGGCTGGACATGGCTTTATCTACTGCATCACGCACGTCGTTTGAAGCCTCGTCAAGATTTACTTCCCATTCAAACTCCAGGGAGATAACAGATAGGTTATCGTAAGAAGTTGAGGTCAATTCCTTCAAGTCATCCACCGAGTTTAACTGGTCTTCGAGGATCTTGGTCACGTTCTCTTCAATATCTGCGGCGTTAGCTCCCGGGTAGGTTGCCATTACCGTGATATAAGGCGGGTCCATCTTGGGATACTGGTCCACTGGTAATTGTATATAGGCAGCAACACCCAGTACGATGATGGCGAGGAAAACCATCAAGGTTGAAATGGGTTTATTGACCGCTGTATTGTATATACTCATATTCTGAATTTTAAATTTTAAGTTTTAAATTTTAAGTTGCGGGTTTCTCCTATTTTGTAATAGAAAGCGGTGATCCGTCAACTAACCGGCCTTGACCGACAACAATCAACTCGTCTCCTTCGCGGATTTCATCACTGATCAACTCTACTTGATCCTCGAAACGTCTGCCAAGTTTTACATTCACACGTTTTGCTTTTCCATCTTTATTCAGGAACACGTAACGATCGTTTGAACCCTGTAATTTCAACACGGCGATAGCCGGAACGACCATAGTTTCTGTGTTACCGATGAAGAAGTCAATGGTTCCGTACATCCCCGGTCTTAATGATTCGTCGCTATTCGGGATTTTTACTTCTACCGTGAAAGTTCTTGAGGCGGGGTCGATCGTCGGGTAAACGATGCTAACCGTACCATCAAATGTTTTATCAGGAAAGATATTGCTCTTCAACTGAATTTTAGTTCCTTTTTGTATGGCCAAATAATATTGTTCGGCTAGGTTCACGTAAGCTTTCAGCGGGTTGATTTTTTCGATTGCGATGATAGAAGGTTTACTAGCACCACCGAAAGCGGCTCCCGTGTAAAGTTCCCCATTCTCGAAATATTTTCCGGTAACAATACCGTCAAAAGGAGCGAGCATTTTGGTATTCTCTTTCAAGAAATCCACGTTAGCTTTAGCTACTTCGTACTGGGTTACGGCAGCATCATAAGCTTGTTTGGAGATACTTCCGGTTTCATTTAATTGAACGGCACGGTTATATTCCGTTTCCAAGTTCTTTAATTGAACTTCAGCTTGAACTAGCTGGGTTCTATCCATCTCAACGAGTAACTGACCTTTCTTGATGCGGTCGCCTACTTCCACGTAAATCTTCTCGATTCTGCCCGTGGCAGCGGGGGCATAGTACACTTGCTTATCTGCTTGTAAGTTGGCGGTATAGTCCAAGGTTTTGGCAATATCCGTCTTCTCTAATTTTTGCACCTTAACAGGAACCGCCTCCACGGTTTCCCCTGTAGTCTTATCTTTTTTGCCCGAGCAACCGGCAAGGATAGCTAATGCTATAATCGATAAAATGAGATTCTTTACCATTGTATTTCTTTTTTGTTTTTGTTATTCAAGTTGTTTTATCGGGGAAGTTGATTATACAGTTTTTCCAAACTTACTTGTGCTTGTAGCAAGCTTAGAATTGCTTCCGTGTAATTTGTTTCTGCTTGCAGGTAGTTGTTATTTGCTTGTGTCAAATCCAAACTGGAAACAGCTCCCAGCTCGTATTTTCTCTGGTAGTTCTTTAATACCCGCGTGGCAACATCGATGTTCTCTTTTTGCAGGTTGTAATTTTCCATGGCGTTTTTCAAGTTGAATTTCAACTGTTCGTCCTGCACGTTCAGCTGGTCTTGCAATAAACTCTTCTGCATATAAGATTGTTCCAAGGTAATTTTGGCCTGTTTAACCTTGGAATCCCGCTGCAAACCGGAGAAAATCGGAATGTTCATCGTGAGGCCGGCCGTGTGTTTCGGGCTCATATCTAATGCCGGTTTCAAAATCTTGTAATTGAAGTTGTAATTACCGGAGATCGTGGGAGCGTAACTCCATTTTTCCAATCCCAGCATCTTTTTATTCAGCTCGGTTTGCGTGGTGATCAATTGATAACTCAAATTATTATTGATGTCAAATTTCTCAACATACAAGCGAGTGGACTTATCGTTTTCCAAGAATACATTCAGCGCATCCGTAAGTTTAATCGGGGTGCCTGCTTCCAGTCCCAGTTGAAGACGCAGTAGGTTGTAATTCACGGCAACCGTTCTCTCCATGGATAATAAACTGTTTTTCAGTTGTCCCACGTTAATGCGGATTTGATCCACGTCCGTCACTTCAACCGTTCCGGCTTTGTACATATTATCGGTGTGCTTGTAAATTTCATTCATATTCTCCAGGTTCTGACGTAGAATGTCGAGCATTCTTTCAGATACCAGCACCGTGTAGTATGAATTATAAATATTTTCAACGATGTCCAGTTCCGTGGTTTCAACTTCCTGCTCGGTCAGGCGTACAGCGATTTTACTGGTTTGCATCCCTAGAATCCATTGGCCGCTGAATAATAATTGTTGCAAACCTACCGTCAGGTTAGACTGGTCTTTCATTTTTATCGCTTGGCCGCCGAAATCCATCTTGTAGTTGAAATTCGTGGAATACGTTACGGTACCATTGACTTGTGGTAATCCTTGTGATACGGATTCCCGTACCTTTTGGCGATACAAATCAATATTCATCTGCGAAGATTGCAGTTCTTTGTTGTGCTTGATAGCAAACTCCACCGCTTGCTGAAGCGATATCGTTTGCGGCGCTTCCTGTGCGTGGAGCATCCATGGCACGAAAAACATTAGGAGGAAAAGAGTCGTTCCTTGTTTCATAGATTATAGATTTAATTATTTATTTTTCCGGGAAATTTCAAATGTTTTTTCTCTCGTTACAAAACTCGTACCAAAAAAATCAATCATCCGTCTTCTGGTCGTTTTGCCGTGTTCCTTAGGCGTTCAAATTCTTTTAGACCTTTTTCTGTGGATATAGCGTAAATAAAATTGATAAAGATCGTTGAAATAATTACCGAAATCGGGTATTCAAGCTTACTGGTGATTTCAGGATCTTTCAAAAAGTGCAATTGTTTGCCTAACAGGTACAATTGTAATTCTTTGTCAATATCCTTCCGGAAGAGTTCTTGTTTTATACCGTTATCCAGTAATGCCACGAGAAACTTCTTCGTTGACTCCTCTTCTTGCTTGGCAACTCTTTCGTACACGGCCGGGTGATATTTCCTTAAATCAAAATGATTGGCAGGTAAGCGGCTACCCAAATCACTCACCATGAAATCCCGAATTTCGCTCATGACCACGATCGGGTTTTTCTTGGCTAGTTGATTAACATCCGTGTTTTTTATTTTTTCATCTCTCCTGTACAACATCACTTGCTCCACCACGTCGTCTTTATTGGCAAACTGTTGGTAGAGTGTTTTCTTCGAAATTTTCAAGTGATTCGCTATATCATCCATGGAGGTACTTCTCAATCCGAATCTCAAAAAAAGATCCGAGATAGCGGCTATAAGTTCCCTTTTTTGTTTTATGTTTTCTTCCATAGCTGATGTCTTAGTGTTTGTACTTGGAAACGAAACGTGTTTAAAACGTTTCCACGTGCAAAAGTATACAAATATTGTTCCACTAATACGACATGTATGTTAAAGTATTGTTAAAACTCTTGTCGGGCGCAACTTTTCAATGATTTTAATCTTATTACATCATTTTCAATTCTCAATTCTCCATTTTCAATTTCATTATCCTATCTTTGTGTCATGATTGATCAGGCTACCATACAGAAAATTTTTGATGCGGCGGATATATACGAAGTGGTTTCCGATTTCGTGAGTTTAAAAAAGCGAGGTGTAAACTATCTTGGGCTGTGTCCGTTTCATAATGAGAAGACAGGTTCGTTCACCGTTTCCCCGGCAAAAGGCATATATAAATGTTTCGGTTGCGGGAAAGGGGGAAATGCCGTGAATTTTATCATGGAACACGAGCAGATGTCTTACGTGGAGGCATTGAAATATCTGGCCGAGAAATATCATATCCCGGTTGAGGAAAAGGAATTAACAGAGGAACAGAAGAAGGAGAAGACGGAACGAGAGAGTATGTTAATTGTCTCTTCATATGCGAACGAGTATTTTCAATATCAACTGTGGAACACGGACGAGGGGCGTTCCGTGGGATTGGGTTACTTGCGTCAACGAGGTATCAGTGACGAGATGATTCGCAAATTCGGTTTGGGCTATAACCCGGAAGGTTGGGGGGCGTTCACGAAAACAGCTCAGGAAAAGGGCTACAAGAAAGAGTTTCTCGTGAAGACAGGATTGACCATCGAGAACGAGAAAGGACTTTTCGACCGATTCCGAGCCCGGGTGATGTTTCCCGTGCTTGATTTGGCGGGTAAGGTGATTGCTTTCGGGGGACGAACGATGACAGCCGATAAAAAGATTTCAAAATACCTGAATTCCCCGGAGTCCGAGATATATCACAAGAGTAAAACCCTTTACGGGATATTCTTTGCTAAGAAATCAATCGTGCAGCAAGATCGTTGCATCTTGGTGGAAGGGTACACGGACGTGATCTCTTTTCATGCGAAAGGAATTGAGAACGTGGTGGCTTCCTCGGGAACCTCTTTGACGATCGAACAGATCCGGTTGATTCGTCGGTTGACCCCGAATGTGACAATTATTTATGACGGGGATGCTGCCGGGATCAAGGCCTCTTTGCGGGGAATCGATCTCGTGCTGGAAGAGGGATTGAACGTGAGGGTACTTTTACTGCCGGACGGGGAGGACCCGGATTCTTTTGCCCGGAGTCATACGCCGCAAGATTTGGCGGACTTTATCGCGAATAACGAGACGGATTTTATAAATTTTAAGACTAAATTATTGCTGGGTACTGCGGGGGATGATCCTGTTGAACGGGCTCGCCTAATCACGGACATCGTGCGAAGTATTGCCAAGATCCCGGATAACATCGTGCGTTCCGTCTATGTGCGGGAAACTGCTCACCAGTTGGATGTTGAGGAACGAGTTTTATATACCGAGATTGCCAAGGTTCGCTTGAAGAACGAGGAACAACCTTCCAAAACTCCTGTTGCGACTCCGGAATTGAAGGTAACAACCCCGACACGAGGAGCGACTCCTTGTGACATCGAGGAAAGTGTGTTGATTCGTTACCTGCTTTTATTCGGGGATAGCGAGTTGTACGAGGAGGAACGTAACGGATATATGCGAAGTGTGAGTGTCGGGGAATTCATTATCCGGGAACTTGGGGAAGATGATTTGGAATTGTTGAATCCCGTGTTCCGTACGATGCAACAGGAATATCAACGTCAGTATGAGTCTCCGTCGTTTATCCCGGCCCGTTATTTTATTTCTTACCCGGATATAAAAGTCAGTACCATGGCTGCCAATATCTTGAGTGAACCTTACGAGTTAAGTAAGATTTGGTACAGGATGGATAGTTTTGTCGAGACAGAACAGATGAAACTCGGAGAACTTCTGCCCAAGATACTAGATAATTACAAGATGCGAAGAGTGGAAATGCTCTCTCGGGATATAGATAATCGCATTCTTGAATCACAGAATAGTAAAGATCCTTCGCAAATCGTGGAACTCCTTAAGCGCAAAAATGCCATCAATGTCATTCGTCGTAAACTAAACGAGAAATTGGGGCGTACAGGGATTCATTAGACAGAAATTTCCCCGGCTCTTTTTGAAAACCGGGGAAAGAAATCTTTATAGGAAACTAGATAAATGTATATAACCGGAAAAATAATTCTGTTCCGTCTTGGAACATACATTTACAAAGAGGGAAAGGACTTTCTGCGCCTCGTTTTAGTTCCACGAATTCCCATTCTCCGATTTTCTCATCTTTATCCGTGAAAACAATAACACTTTCTCGCATATTTTTTCTGAAAAGTTCTGTAACCAACTCGTCATAACGTCCTTCATTCGTGTAATATATTTCCTCAATTAACGCCTGTATGCTGTTATATTGTTCGAATGTAGAGCGAATCCGGATGTTATTGAAATCTGTCACTAAATCTAGATTGCCATTTTCGATATTCAATGAAAGGCTGTAATAATCTCCTCCGTCCTTTTGTACAATGACCTCTTTGGGCATTCTTCTCATGATAAATCGAGAGACAATATCATCGTAATTTATTTCCATCTTGACCATTTGGCTGTAAGGAGGACATTTTACTATTTGTATGGCTTCGGAAGTTTCTTTGTTATATTGCTGTACTTTGTGTAATAGAATTTCTTCGCCCTTGTAAACTTCCATTTTAAGGCAGACACCGGTACTATAATCAATCGTTGCAATGAAACGAAGATCATTTTGGGACTGATCTGTTTTGGAAGAGGGGAAGAGGACTTCCATGAATCCGGCTGCATTGATGGTCGTGTCAAAGTCCTGTTTGTCTTTGTTCCAAACTAATTTCATTCCGGTAAATGTGTTTTCTTTGCTTGAGTCTGAACTTCGGGAGTTTATCAAATCGGAAATATTGAAACTCAAGTTTATACCATAATATCTTATTAAATCGAATATCTCATTATTTTCCTCCATCTCACTAAACTCCTTGACCAACGCTTCGCATGAACTGATATTGTCTTCGATTAAAGTTCTTAATTCGGAAGAGGGTAACTTCGTGTACGGTTTGTCATAATCGGTAATAATTTTGTCATCGTCATCGCTACACGCTACAAGAGTCGTAAGCAGACATAATACATACAAGATTTTTTTCATTTCTTTATTTTTATGGTGATAATCTCCGCAAAATTATAAAAAATGACATAGCTTACATAGGACGTTGAAATTATTCTTGCGGGAGTCTATTTATTCCTATTTCCTATTTTATAGAATTGGTTTTTCATTCAATTATGTTTGTATGTCGGGTGAATCGTGTTGTATATTTGCTATATGAGCTGTTATGCCATGATGTTTAAGAATAAAGAATATTTATACTTGCAGTAAGGTGTGCTGTGCAAAATGCTTATCGTGTACGCACTGCATATAAATCCGCATTTATAAGCCATTCACCATTATCTTTTACGGTTACATTCTGCCAATGAAATGTGTTATCCTCGATCTTGACGAAAACCCATTTCTTCTTTTCGTCGTCAATATTCGTGAGAACAATCATATCATCTTGTTTTCTTGCCTCAAGGCGCATGATTCTTCCTGTATAGCAATAGGCAATGTCCCAAGTGTGCGTGGCTGGATTGTAGACACGGAGTGTCGTGCCGTATTCGGTGAGGGGATGTGGTATTTCTGTTCTGGTTTCTCGTGAAGGTAGAATAATAACATCTTGTACCGCCATTCCCTCAAGGATCCACGAGAAATGCCATTCTCCTTTAGTCGAACAGGATATGTTGTGATCGACATAATCAAATTTCCAGCTACCAATCAGTTTCCCGAAATAATTAAACTCTTCGGGTAGTTCCACGCTCTTGCTGTTGCTTGTTAGGGTTTCAATAAAATATTTCATGTACTAATCCTTCTTATTAGATGAATAGAGTTTCTTGAAAAAGACGAAACTTTCATTTGATAGTAGTGTTTGTGAACAAAGGTAACAAAAGAACAGACATACACAAAATAAGGTGTTTTCAAACTCCCTCCCCCCCTTCGGGTACTTCCCCTCAGGCAGGGGAAGAAAAAGGTGGTACGAAGTGACGGAGGAGTTTTTCGAAATAAAATGACTTTTGGGACAGCCCCGATTTCTTCTATATAAATTTCTCCCGGTTTCGGGTGTTATTCAGTCCGAAGATGATAAAGAGGACAGAGGCGATCAACATGTTCATCCGGCAATGGAAGACCGTGTTGAAAAATATCTGCGGGTTCTTGTCAATGGGAACATCGTAAGGATTTAGGAAAATGTTCCATTGACTATCCCCGATAGCTCCCTGTATCATGGAGAATAACAGTCCGATAATAATAATCACCACGGAAGTTCCGTTCCCGTTCTTGATCATTGTGCTTAACATGAAGGAAAGCGTGCCGATAAAAAGAGCCGGGACCATGGCTTGTAGGGTCAGTCCCATCGGGGGAACCGACACGATAGCCAAATCCGTTAATAGAGCAAGGAAACAGGTAATCACGAAACAGATCACGTAAGAGATGATGAGGCGTAATAACCAGACCTTGTAACTATAGTTCGGGATTCCGAAAATAATCTCCACGATCTTGGCGTCCTGATCGTTCTGTATGCCGAAACACATCGGGTAGAAAACCAACAGAATACTCGGTAACATCAACATGGAGTAGGCTGTTGCCTGCGTGATCTCGTCGTCTCCCAGCAATTTCACGATCACCGTGATCACGTAGAAGGCGAGGGCACTCAACATGAAGTACAGGAATTTATTCCCGAATATAATCTTGATGTTATATTGTACCAGCTTTTGTAGGGTTATCCAAAATTGCACCATAGCGTTAATGTAAAATGTAAAATTTAGAATTTAGAATCACGAAATCGTCAATCATAAATCGCTAAATCTTTTTATTGTGTTATAATTTCTTCTTTATTCTCGATCTTCACACTTCTCAACAACCACAAGTAAGAGTCCTCCAAGGCCGGGAGAATCTTCTCGGCGGTCTCGGTGGGCTTATGCTCGCTGAGGCAACGTACCTTGATGATGTCGCCTTGGCGGATGTGGTGAACGATCAGCATATCGGACGGTAATTTTGCGAAATCCCGTACCGGAACCTCGAAGCTCCAGGTAACATCCTTGGCGATATTAGCCATGTCACTTGGCGTACCGTTGTATTTCAGGATACCCTTGTTGATCACGCCGACTTGGTTACAGGAACTGGCAATGTCCTCTATAATGTGGGTAGAGAAAATCACGATCCGGTTTCGGGACAATTCCACGAGCAAGTTTCTGAAACGGATTCTTTCCCGCGGGTCCAGACCGGCAGTCGGTTCATCCACCACGAGTATCCGGGGCAGGTTCAACAGGGTTTGTGCGATACCGATACGTTGTTTCATACCACCGGAGAAACCTCCGATCTTCTTGTCCTTGTTCTCGTACATATGCACGGCAGAAAGTACTTCGGCTATCCGGTTATGACGTATCTTTTGGTTATATATTCCTTTCAACAGGGCTTGGTACTCCAAGAACTCCCATGCTGTGAGGTTCTCGTAGGTCCCGAATTCCTGCGGTAAATAACCGATCAAACCTTGCAATTCTTCCCGTTTCTTCTGGGTATCGATGCCGTTAATGAATATCTTCCCGTAACTCTGTTCGAAGACCCCACAGATGATACGCATCAACGTGGTCTTACCGGCTCCGTTAGGCCCTAGCAAACCGAACATTCCGGTATGTATCTCCATGGAAACGGAATTCAACGCCTTGAACGGTTTCTTCTTCACCCCGATAAACGGAGCCTTGGAAGCCAGACGGAAAATAGTCTTTTTCAACATACGGAACCGACCGTCGATTAAGTCAATATTGATGTTCTCCTTGTTGATCTTGTTGGACAGGTAGCGGGCAGCAATACCGAGATACCAGAACATACCGAGGAAGATGGCCCCCCCGCTGTTCTCGAATTTCTTGCTTGCCCAAATCAGGATTACCATCGGGCCGGCATAATAAATGACGATAGCAATGATCCGTAGAATCTTGGCAATGACGGTCTGTTTCCGGTTCTCGCAGAACTCCCGGAAAACATTCATGATACTTAGCGTCATCGTCCAGGTAATGAAGGCAAAAACAATTGCCCAGAAGAACAGTACCTGGTAGCTGAACGTGAAATAATACATGAATCCCAACACGGGCAACGACCATAACAACGGTTGCATATCCCGCCATTCGCGATAATTCCCTTGCAGGCCGAGCCGTTCCCGGATCTTCAAACCGGAAGTCCATTCCCGGTTGAAACGTGACGGGCGTCCGTACACTTTGACAAGATTGCATATCTTGATCTCCAACTCTTCGTCAGCTGGGATGATATTACTTTGCGCCCGACGTAAACTGTCTTCCAAGAACCAGGTCACTCCCGGTACGAGAATAACCGTTAGGATCACGTATAGAATCCGGTTCAACAGGGTATAGGTCCAGAAGTAAACGCAGATTACGGCCACGACGAAAAGCACGACTTGCAATAGTTTCATGAAGAGATTTTGCGTGCGTAAGCGGTATAAAGCATCTTCCATTCCGGAATACAATGTCGGGATAATGACCAGAGTCAACAGCGTACTCATGGTAAGTCCCCCGATCACGGTGATGGCAAACGGGGCTCCCAGTCCGGACACGTATTCTCCTTGCCCCATAGCTAACGGAATCATGGCCACGATCGTCGTGATTGCCGTGATCAGAATCGGTCTTAAACGGGATAACCCGGCCGTTATAATAGCTCGTTGTTTACGGTTTCCATTCCGACGGAGTAAAGAAGTGTAGTCGATGAGGATGATACTATTATTCACCACGATACCAATGAGGATAATGAAACCCACGAAAACATTGGCATTCATCAATGAATTGCTCGTGAATAATAATGCCAGTAAAGAACCGATAGCGGCCAGCGGGATGGTAAACATCAACACGATGGGAGCCGTGGTTGATTCAAATACGGCAGCCAAAATCATGTAAATCAAAATGAATGCGGCCAAAATAAGGAAGATAAAATCATCCATTTCGTTTTCCTCGTGTACGACCTCCACGGCGATACCCGTCGGGACATCCATGCTTTGCACCAGTTCGTCAATCTCCTCCCGTGCGGCTTCCAGCAAATCCTTTGATTCGTTGATGTCGGAATTGAACATATAAACGAGGTTCACCTCCTTTTCCTGGTTAATGCGAGTGATATTTCCTTTGTCACGTCCTAGGTTGATGCGGCTGAAACTCCGTAATTGGACTAACCCGTTATTCTTGTTCGTGACTTCCAGGTTGCGTAAATCTTCCAATGTCCGGGTTTGTGTCTTCTGATCGTCCTCATCATAATTGATATCCCGGATCAGGATATCATATTCCTGGTTCCCGGCTTTGTATTTTACCTCAGCTTTACTTTGAGGCTGGAAATTGGAAAGCTCCTGGCTTACATTACTGGGTTCAACCTCGTTCATTCCCATGAGGTACTGGTCAAAAAATATTTTGGAGACCGTACTTCCTTGGGAAACTGAAATGTGGGAATTGGAAATGTTATCCAGATCGTCAAGTTGATATTTCAAATATTCGGCAAAATTCGCCATAGACTCGAAATCCTGCCCCTTGATTATCACTTTTTCTGTTTGACTGCCCATACCCATCATTCTGAGCAAGGAACTATTGCCAAGCATTCCACCGCCACCGCTACTTCCTCTGAAGTTCTCGCTGCTCTCGCTGGCTTCTAGGCTGATTTGGTTGATATTGACCGTCTCGGCCAACCGGAGTACTTCGGTTTTCAGTTGGATGAGGGATTTCTTATTGATCTTTTGGTAATCATCTTTCAATCGAATCGTAAGCCGGACATCCTCTTTCATAACGTTGGAAGAGAATTCTTTTATTTCCGGGACTTCGAGTAATTCGTCCTCGAAAAGCCGGATCATCTCGTCGGTCCTTTGAAGCGTGTAGCCCGTTGGCGGGGTGATATACACGTTGAACGTGTTCAATTCAACCTCTTTCAGCGTGTTCAAGGTTAAAGAGGTGGACAGAACCACGGTAACCAGTAACGTGACTAGAGCGATAATGATCACTTGTGCCGGACGGCGAAGTGACATCTTGAGTATGGCAACATATATCTGCACCAATCTGTTATGGATTGATAAGTTGCTGAAGTTTACATCTTCCGGTGTCTTGCGCAAAATAGCGTTTACCGCCATCGGAATCAATAGTAATGCCACGACCAACGATATGGTAAGCGTTGCCACGATAGAGATTCCGATATGTTCCCCGATCAGTTTGACTAGATAATTGTCCGCGAAAAGGAAAGGCAGGAACACGGTAATTGTGGTGACTGTGGCCGCCATGATTGCCTTCCATACCTCGGTAGTTCCCCGAACACAAGCCTCATCGGTGGAAACTCCCAGACCTTTCAGCCGGTAGATATTCTCCATGACGACGATAGAATTGTCCAGTAACATACCGACGGCAAGGGCGATACCCGTGAGGGTTAACGTGTTGATCGTTATTCCGAATAGATAAAAGAAATAGAATGACGAGAACACGGAAATCGGAATGGCAAAAGCCACGATGGAAATGATCCGTATTTTCCGAAGGAACAGGAACAACACGAATATGGCCAGTAAGGCTCCCGAAAGTCCGAGATCAATGATCTGGTCAATATTTTTATTCATCACATCGGCCGCATCATCTTCCACTTCAATAAGAACCCCTTTGGATTCTAATTCCCCGTTTAGGCGATCAATTTCTTGCCGGACTTTTTCGGAAAGGTCGATCACGTTAGCCATCGGTGATTTTGACAAGATGCAGGAAATCACCTCTTTCCCGTTAGTACGGGCGTAGGATTCCTCTTCTTTCACACCGAACTGGATTTCAGCGATGTCCTTCAACTGGATCGGGCCACTGGCAACCACGATACTCCCCAAGTCTTCTGTGGCAAGATATTCGGCTGTTACGTTGACGAAATAACGTTTGTTGTTCTCGTAAACAGAACCGGCGAAACTCTTTTCTGCCAGATTGCTTGAAATGGCTCGACTGATCGTTGATGTCGTGATGTTCAATGCCTTGCATCTTTCCGGATCGACAATAACCTCGATGCTTTTTTGCCGTCCTCCCATGATGGTGACGTTAGCGATCCCGTCGATATTTTCCAGGTAGGGAACAATCTCTGAATCGGCGATATTACGCACGTAGTCGATGTCGTCCTCCCCGAGAATTCGTAGGTTCATGAACATATCACTGGCAGAACCCGAAGAAGATTTGTTCACGTTTAACCTGAAATTATCAGGCAGATTCGGGGTGATGCTTTTTATTTTTTCTTCCAGTTGTAGAAAGGTGTATTTCAGATCAACGTCCTGTTTGAAAGAGACGGTTACCTGTCCTCCTCTCGAATAAATCTGGGTTTCTATTTTTTCTACCCCGTTAAGGGCACTGACGGCTCCTTCAACGGGAATAGCTACTTGATTTTCTATATAGGAAGGGTCAGATTCTGTCTCGGAGCTAATGCTCACGCTCAACACCGGCAATTCGGCATTGGGGTATAATTCCATGGGGAGGTGTTTATAGGAGAAAATTCCCATAAGTACCAGCCCGATGAAAAGCATCGATACAAGAACCCTTCTTTTTATAATCGTGTTCATGATTTCTTTCTGTCAATAACGTAATACACACACGGAATAACGATCAGCGTCATGATGGTTGAGGTTAGCAAACCACCGATCACGGCAAGTGCCATGGGGGAGCGCAATGAGGCTCCCTCACCGAATCCGAAACACATGGGTAGCAATGCCAGAATCGTGGTGGCACTGGTCATGATAATCGGACGCACACGATGCTGTGCTGCCATTTTAATAGCCTCTTCTAGGGGATGGCCCTCTTCTTTCAAGCGATTGATCGCATCCACGAGTATGATAGAACTGTTCACGGCAATACCCGCCAGCATGATAATACCGATAAAGGCCATCATGTTGAGTGTTTGTCCGGTGAGCAGGAATGCCAAAATACACCCGACGCCGGCTAACGGAATGGTCAGCAGGATCGTGAACGGGTGGCGCAAGGATTCAAATTGTGCAGCCATCACCATGTATACTAATAGAATAGATAAAAACAGGGCGAATCCCAACCCACTGAATGACTCTTGTCGCATCTCTTCTTCTCCCGTTATTTTAGCCGAATACTTGGCCGGGAATTCAACCTCGGACAATTTAGCTTTAATAGCAGGGGTTATATGACTTAGTGAGTATTGTTTCTCGATCATGGCGGTCACAATACCCGTTCGGCTTTGGTTAACCCGGTTAATTTCTTTCGGGGCTGACGTGATTTCTATGTCTGCAATCTCTCCGAGACGGTATTTCTTCTCGCCTTGTATGATTTCAATATCGTAGATTTCGGAAAGGGTCACTTCGGGAACCTTGATATTGATGTCAATAGTCTCGCCTTGTGTTTCGAAAGTTCCGGCATCCTTACCTGCCAGTTTCTCGCTGACTTGGTTACTTACCGTGGCAACGTCAATCCCGTAGATTCCACTTTTCAAGCGGTCAATCTTGATATTCACCTCCGGGGCTCCTTTTTCCAAGGAAGATTTGATGTCGTATATACCGGGAATTCCAGTGATTTTCTCTTTTATCTCGGTACACAATTCATCCAGTAATTCAAGTTCTTCCCCTTTCACCTCGATTACCAGCGGTGCCCCCTCTGTTCCCAGAATACTTTGTAGGGCGGATTCTCCTTTCTCGTAGGAAATTTCCACGCCTTCCGGCAAGGGGTAATTCTCGTTAATATTCGTGATAAAGTAATCGGCATCCAGCTTAGAATCTTTCTTTATCTTTACCTTAATTTGGGATTGATTCTCTGATTCCAGTTTTCCCCCGCTTTGACTTTCAAGGTTGGATGGGCCAACCAGCGTGTATTGCCATTCAATATCATCCTGTCCTAGAGTCCGGATGGCATCTTCAATGGTTCCCACGGCATTATCCGTACTTTTTAACCTTGTTCCCGGTTCCATGGTAACGAGGATCGAAAACTCCTTCGATTCTGTTTTAGGCATGAACTCCATGCCAATGAATGGTAACATCAGATAGGAAACAATCATGAGGATGAAGGCAATTGTAATCACCAGGTATTTCCTTTTAAGTACTTTTCCGACGAAGTTTCCGAAACCTTTGATCGTGATAGCATGACTGGTGATATTGTCTTTTTTCCGCATGAATTTCGATGCCAGCATCGGGATAAATAAGATGGAGACAAAAAGCGAGGATAATAACGAGAAGCTAACCGTCCATGCCTGTTCCTTGAATAACTCTCCGGCAGCACCTTGCAGGTACACGATCGGAAGAAATACCACGATCGTGGTTAAGGTGGATGCCGTAATCGCTCCCGCGACTTCCGAGGTCCCCCTCACGGCTGCCTCCGTGGGCGGCAGGTTGTTTTCGTCCATATTCCGGAAGATATTCTCCATCACCACGATAGCATTATCGACCAACATTCCCGCTCCCAGCGCAAGCCCTCCCAGCGTCATGATGTTAATGGAAAGACCGTTGAAGTACATCAGGTTGAACGTGGCTATGATCGAGATCGGGATAGAGAGACTGACGATTAATGTCATGTTCACTCGTCGCAAGAATATATAAAGTATAATAACGGCGAGGATGATACCCATTAAAGCGGAATCTTTAACCTCGTTGATGGAACTCCCGATAAATTCTCCTTGGTTACTGATGATATGGAAATCATACCCCGGTAAACTTTTGCGAAATTCATCAATCTTGGCTAGCAAGTTTTCCACGGCATTTACCGTGTTATATTTATTTTCTTTGTAGATACTGATCCCCAGACAGCGTTCTCCGTTATAACGGGCCAAATTTTCCGGGTCTTTGTTGCGAATGGACACGGAGGCCACATCTTTCAAATATACCGGGGCTTTTGTCTTGCTGGAACTGCTTGTAGATTCCGTGGAAGAGGAACTTCCGCTGGAAGAATTCTCTTTAAATGCCACGATAATGTTTTCAATATCTTGGAGACTGGTAATCAGGTTTACCCCTTTCACCGTGTATTGAATATCCCCGTCCGTGATCGTTCCCCCGGAAACATTTTGATTGATGGCCGTGATTTGCGAGGCAATCCCGTCGGCAGTTAATCCGAATGCCTCCAACATATAAGGATTCGTGGATATTTCGACGATAGCCTGTTCCTGTCCGTTCAATTGAATATCCGCGATTCCATCTACCCGGACGAGTTCATTACGCATGTAATTTTCTGCGATCTTTCGCAATTCATTCATGTCCTTCACCTCGTTATGAGTGAGAGCGATGGTCATGATTGGTGTTGCGTTGGCATCGTAACGGGTAACGTTAACTTCTTCGATGCTTTCATCTTGAGAAAGAGAAGAGACACTTCGCTGTAAATCCAGGAAAGCGGCATCCATGTCCTGATCCCATCCGTATTCCACGGTAACCTTCGTGTACCCGACTTTCGTGACGCTGTACACGCTCTTCACGCCTTCCTGACGTGCGGCAGTCGATTCGACATTGGTAGTGATTAGCTTTTCAACCTCTTCGGGTGGTCTCTGACCGCTTTTCACTTCCACGTAAAGAGCGGGATTTTTCAAGTCAGGGAAAAGATCTGTCCCTAACTTATTATAAGATATGGTTCCCAGTAAACATACCGCCAGCGTGAGCATTAACACGCTCACCGGGTATTTTACTGCAAATTTGGTAATGCTGTTCATGTCTTTTTATTTCATGATTTTTACTTTGCCTCTGTTTCTCAGGAATTCGTAGCCTTTCACCACGATCTTGTCTCCTTGGTTCAGACCGCTTTCCACCTCGATGAAACGGTCATCACTGATACCAATTGTGATGATTTTCTCCATGGCCCGGTTTTGTTCCACCGTGTAGACAATCCGGTTTCCTCCCCGACGGGAATTAACGATGTCTTTCGGTATAACAATAACTGAATCCTTTTGCAAAGTAATAATCTCTCCTTTTGCGAACATACCGGGACGTAGTTTCAGTTCCGGGTTGCTGATCGTGATGTATCCGGTGTATGTGCGGGTATCCTCGTTGATTGCCGGGGATAACTGGGAAACAAGGCCGGACAGTGTATCTGATTTGATATTATAATTGGTGACCAACACTTTTTGACCCACTTTCACCTTATCGATCGTGTTTTCCGGTAATGCGATTTCCATGTACATATGGCTGTAATCCATCAACCCGACCATCGTTTCGCCCGATGCGATCTCCACGTTCGGGGTGAAATACGGCAGGCTGACGATGGCTCCTTTGAAAGGGGCTTTGATCGAGAGCTTTGCCAGATCAGAGTATGCCGTTTCCAATGCTGTTTGCGCTTGTATGTAACTACTTTCGGCATTTAGTACATCTTTTTCCGTGGCACCGCCTTTTTCAAATACGGCTTTTTGTCCTTCCCACTCTTTCTTGGCGATATCAACCTGCATCTTTTTTGTCGGTAGCGACACGGTATTTTCGTGTTCTTTATTATTCAGCTTGATAATCACGGCTCCTTCCTCGACAATGTCTCCCAGCTTGTAGGGACGCTTGGTCTTGGGGTTGATCATCAGCTCGTATTTACCGTTTGTCTCGGATTTCACTTCCACCGTTTTGGCTGCTTTGGCTGTTCCTGTTGTGGTGGTCAATTCCCGAACATCACGTTTCCCGACTTCGGCAAGCCAAACAGGCGTGGTTGTCTCTGAAGAAGAACTCATTCGTTGCTCGTTACAAGCGTTCAAGGTGTAAGCCAGTAGAATCACCCCGATATATTTTATAGATTTGTTGATCATAGCGTTTTTGTTTTATATTTTGTGTTAGGGTTTATTTCAATAAATCAACCGGTAAATAAGACCTGTTATTCTGGTAATCCCACAGGGTTTGGATTTTCAGATCCAGTAATTTCAATTTGTATGAAATGATGGCATCCGTCAATGAGTTTTTTGCGTCAGTTAACTGGGTCTGTTGGTTTTTCAGTTCCATACCGGTAAGGGTTCCGCTACGATATTTCTCGACGTTGATGTCGTACGTGCGCTCTGCGTTTCTGACTGTCTGGCGGGCGATTTCGATCTGGCGTAATAATTTGGGTAACTCTCGACAAATCTGACGTACTTCGAGCATGATGGATTTTCTTTCTTCCTCGTTGCTGATCTCCGTGTTTTCGTTGGATAATTCCGTACTGCGAATACTTGCCTTTCTTGCCCCCCAGTCCCAGATAGGAACGGTTAAGGTAACCCCGATCGTTTCGTTGTCATCCGGTTTCGAGAAAGCTCCGTTGAATTTATCACCTTGGCCCATCAAACCTACTCTGGCGGAGATACTACCTTTAAACTTGTTATTATCCTTTGCCTCGATCAAGCTAAAAATACCTTCTTCAATGGCAATCTGTTGTTGGCGGATTTCCATACGTTGAGTCAAGGCGTATTTAACGGCTTGATTCACATCCACGTGAACCGAATCAATCTGGATGTTGGGTAATATACTGATGTCTATATCCAAGGGTAACCCCAAAGTTTGCTTGAATTGATCTTTGGTATTCTCGTAACTCGTTTCCGTGTCGGCGAGAGAATTCTCGTTCGTGGCTAAGGTTACTTCCGCCTGGAAGAGTTCTTCCTGGGCGATCAAATGTTGTTCCACTTTATTTTTGATTAACTCGTAATTTTCTTTTTGACTCTGGAAAGCTTCCCGAGCCGTAACGAGTCTTTTATAAGACTGGTAAACGCCATAAAATGCTGCGGTCACGTTCTTCTCGATGTTCAGTTGGGCTAGAGCGTATTGTATTTTTGCTTTTTCAAGGTTGAATTCCAGCCTTTTCAATTGCATCTTGGTCTTATTGTAGGTAAAGATCGGTTGCTCCAGGTTTAAGCTAAGATTATTTGAAAAAGAGGTACTCTTGGCTCCGAAAGATTGGTTATCGTCATCTTGCCAGTTAAACGAGTTGCTAAGTGTAAGCGTTCCGTCCGTCCACTTGATCGGTTGACTGATCCTGAAGTCCAGGCCGGAACTCATGGATTTCCGGGTATACCATTGTGTATTGTAATCGTCAAACGACGTACTTCTGGTATATTGAAATGGGCTCAGGTTCAAACTGAACTGTGATTTTAACGAGGCTTTTTGCTGAATCAGGGCCAGCTCACTTTGTTCTAGACTCATTTTACTTTGAATGATGGAAGGACTTTGCTGATAAGCGATCTCCAGAGCCTTTTCCAACGTCAAAATTTCCTGAGCAAACGTTGATCCGGAACAAAGCATGAGTATTCCCGAAATAATCAACGATATTGACGCGATCTTTTTCATAATATGTTGTTGTTATTTTTATTTGTTATTGTTCGTGTACACCCATTTTACCGCATCGGCAAAGATGATTTGGTTTGATCCCGATCCTTTGTCACTTAAGGTAATCTTAGCCTCTCCTTGCGAGAAATAGAAAGAACCCAGTGTCATCCATCCCTGCCGTCCCCGGCCCGTCTCGACTGAAATTTCCTCTTCTCCGTCATCATGTTTTACCGTGTAATATTGCATTTTTTTCTCTTCATTCCTTCCCCAGCGATGTCCCATCATGGGAAGATCAGACGAGTACACGAATACCTCGTAGAATCCTGGAATTTGTATCTGGGTTGTCCATTCCGTCTTGTTACTACCGCTTCCGGATTTCTTGTACACGGCACTATTGATATAGTCCCCGTAATAATTTGCCCCGATAGTAGCTGTCCATTTACTGGGGGGCATCCAGAAGTTTAAGTTCTTGTATTTATCTTCGCTCTCCTTCTTGAAGAAAGATTGTAGCTTGTTCTTTTGATTGGATTCGATTATCCGGAATCCGGGATCTTCGTTGTCAACCGTGATCTCTTTCGGGTTAAACGTGAAAAGGGTGGCATTTGCGTCGAATATTCCCGTTACCGTGTCGGTCGTCGTGGTGGTCACTTTGGCGAAATTCTGCATGATCGTACTGGGTAGATTTTGCGAGATATTCGTGTTAATCGTGAGGTTGCTCGGACGTTCGTCACATAAAATACGAATCTCTTTGTATTTCTGCGGTTCTATAATGTAATTTTTCGCCGGCTTGGACTCCATTTGAGCAGCCCGTCCTCTTCTTCCCCGCGGGCCGCCGGGGAACATTCCGCCTCCTTCTTCCACGTTGACGGAAATCACGCCTTCTACATTCGTGGGGTTGTACACTTGGAACTTCACGATATATTTCGTGTAATCCCCGACTTCTACTTGATCGGCATCCACCCCTTTCACGATAAAACGAGGCGTGCTGTTTATCGTGTACCAGTTCGGGATGAAATCCATTAAATTGAAATGGAATTTACGGATAAACTCACTGTTCAGGCGAGTGAAATTAACTTCTTGAAACTGGTATTTTTTAGTGAATTCTGCCATGAATTCCTTGAACTCGTTTGATGAAAGGCGTGAGTTTATATAGTTCCTCAGGTAAACGCCCTTTAGTTTCATCATTTCGTAGAACACCTCTGTCGAAAGCGTGTTATCAAGTACGGCTTGTTCAAAACTTTTCCCGTTTAGGTAAGCGGCGGCTCGTTGGTCATCGCCCATCCCGTTGAACATCCGGAAGAAATGTCTTCCCTGATCGCTTTCTTCCTGTTTTAGCATGGTGTTCATCACGATGTCTATGATCGGGAAATTCTGGGAATAAATAGAACCCGCGTAATTAAAATACATGGACGATAAATCGTACTTGTTCAGCTTGGATGTCCCGGACCACTCGCCAGAGAACATATTCACGAATGTATTTCCCTCTTCTTGAAACGTTTCCTCCGAGAGAAGAACCCGGCGGACGAAATCCCGTATAACGTTCATTTCCACGTCAATTTCTTCCATCGCTCCCTGGGGATCACGTCGTCCCCAGTTGGCCATTCTTTTCTTGGCAAATTTGAAATTACTGCTAGGCAGGGTCGTGGCAAATTCCGGAAGGAAAACCATCTCCGGTTGCGCCTGCTCGCTGTTCCCTTTCCAATTTCGCACGTAACCCGTGTAAGAAATAGGCGTTTCTGCCATGATAAATTTCTGATACGGGTATTTACGGCCTTTTCTCAACTCGTATTCGGATTTCACATCCTGAAGGAATCCGGCTAACGTGTCCGAAATGTTAGGAAAAACTTCAGAATAGAAATCGTGACCCTTAAAATTGTATAATTCGATCTGCACGGAATCAACCACGATACTCTTCTTCTCGTAGTCCCCGATGGCTAAACTGATGCCGGGCAGTTGCTCTTTATTTCGGAATATTGTCGTGTCCCCCGATTGGAAAGGTGTCCCTTGTGAAAGAATCGTCCGGTCATCGGGATGAATCACTTTTAGAGTGTAATTCGAGAAGTTTTTCCGGATATTATAAGGAGCTTCCGGGTTTACCGGTGGAAAGGTAGAGGGGTACCACAGGCATTCCGGGGTCAGCAGGGTAAATTTATCCTGCACGAAAGCGTATCTTTTCCCGAAACGGAGAATGCTACTTCCGGTTTGCGTGTCGTAATATTCTTCGTCCGTGATGTCCAGGTAGCAGATATTCTCGTCGATGGAACCGTTATACGTGATATCCAGTTCAAGGCTCTCGTACGGGCGGAGTTTGTGTTCCGCAATAATAACTTGCGCATCTCTTTTATAGGGAATTTCTTCTCCTTGGCGGGTTAATTTTTCAACTTGCAGGGATGGGTTCAAGTAGAACACGATTTTGTCGATCTCCTGGTGATTCCGGTTTTGGACCTTTACGTGTGAATTGACGGTAATCTTTTTACCGTCTTGTGAGAATATAATCTCTTGATCTATCAAATGAACTTTGTCAATATTATTGTATTTCTTGTATCTTTCAGAATATAATTTGCGTTGATTGTCAACGTGATGGAATCGGGTGAAATAGGTGAAACCACAGCCGATTCCGGCGATCAGGATAATACATCCCAGGGCGTTCAGCAAGATATTTTTCTTGGGATGTAACGGTAAGCGGTTGACCATGGCGATGGTAAACGTGAGTAATCCCATTCCCAATAGCAAGAATGTCAATCGTTGAACGAGATAGGGAAACAAGTTCGTGTGTCCCAGCACGTCGGAGAACATATTCGGCACCATGAGGGCGAAGAAGTCAAACGTTCCGTGTTCCGCGTCCCCGAGATAAGATAAGGTTACCCCGATGAATCCTAACATAATTACGAACGTAACCGCTTGGTTACGAATGAAACTCATGATCACGAACGATAGTCCCAGCACGAAAATCAGTGACGGGATCGATAACGTGAGTAGGTAGAAGAAATAGGGGAATAGGGTAAACGGGGATTCACTCGCAAACAAATGAATGAAACCAGCGATGAGTAAAGCGATAATGTTTAACGATACAAACACTTTCACGATCCCCCATGTTTTCCCGATGATATAATCCGCGTTACTCATCGGGCGTACGTAAATTACTTCGGCTGTATCTAACTTTTTATCTCGCTTTAAAAAGCTCCCTGCCAGGAATATGGCAATGACAGATTGTGCGATATTGAAAAGGTAGATATTGACAAACGGGATGGAGGATGGCATGGCAACCATGACCCATTCGAACCATCCCAGGTTTGACTGTGTACCCATGTGAAAAAATACGATAACTAAAAGGGATAAAATAGCGAATATACGAAATAGCCAGCTTCTCCGTAGGAGCTTGGTTTCGTATCTCGATATTGTGCTGATGTTGTGAATATTCATCGCTGGTTTCTTCTAAGATTTACTTGAACAATTCATTTTCTTTGATTGCTTCAACCTGCATGTTCATCTTGTCTTTCAGCAAGTAGTCCATGTAGTAAACGTAGGCATGTTCGAGGTTCGGTTCGATGGCTTTGTGCGAGTAGCCGTCAATGGCATCGGCCACGACCTGAATCTCCATACCGCCGTCCGTCGGGATGGTTGAAATAATCGGGTATTTATCTTTGATTTCTTCGTATTCCATGTCGGTTACGAAGATCTCCCATACTTTTCCGCGAGCCAGATCGATCATCTCGTCCGGTGAACCTTCAAACTTCAGTTCTCCGCGGTTTAGCAAGGCCAGTTTCTTACAGGTACTTGAAATGTCTCCCACGATATGGGTGGAAAGGATAATGATGGAATCCTTGTCGCTGATGTCTGACAGGATGTTACGGAACCGGATTCTCTCTTCCGGGTCCAGTCCGGTAGTCGGCTCGTCCACGATAATCACTTTCGGGTTTCCGATGATGGCTTGGGCGATCCCGAGTCTTCGTTTCATACCCCCGGATAACCGGTTGGCCCAACGGTCACGGACTTCAAATAAACCAACTTTGCGTAGCATCTCGTCTACCACTTCGGCCCGGTGTTGCTTCCCCTTGATCCCTGCAAGCCCGGCACCGTAATCGAGGAATTCCCAGGTTTTCAGTTTCTCGAAGAAACGGAAGTCCTGTGGCAAGTAGCCCAGCAGGGAGCGAATCGCTTTCCGGTCCTTGGCAATGTCATAATCATCAAAATAGATGGTTCCTGACGTGCAACTCTGCAATAGAGTCATGATTCTCATGAGAGAGGTTTTTCCTGCTCCATTCGGTCCCAACAGGCCGAACATCCCCGGTTCGATTTCCAAATTCAAGTCTTTTAAGGCTTTTTTACCTCCCGGGTAGACTTTATTCAGATTTACAATTTTTATACGCATAACGCTGGTATTTTAGGTTGGTATAAATCTATGCATAATAAGCCGGAATATATGTTAATAAAATGTGAAATATCCTAGTTTGAGTGAGACACTTTTTGCTTAAAAAGGTTTATTATTTTAACAAAATATTAACTTATGACTTCCAATGTTGGTTCTCGAAGGCCATTTTGGTGAATTTTTGTTGACTGCCGGATGCTTTACCCTGTTTCATGTGATTTTCGTTTAAGTTTTCTGTAAAGATATGAAATACAGCGTTATTGATCAATTAATTCAAGTCAACATCGGTAATTTCGGGACAGAAACCTCGATTTTATCGATGAACACGCATCATCAAGAAAATATCTCCCGGATAACCCGGATACTTTTCGTGTTAAAATCCAAGTTCAGATGGAACCCGAGAAAGAGCAGGGCTATGTCGAGTAAAATCTTGCGTCCCTGTTGATTAAGCGGGATGTCTTTCAATTCTTGTAACTGACACGTGCAGAGGGCATGGATCGCTTTGGCGGAATGTGGCCCCGTATGGTAACTTCCCGGTGAACCTGTGGGATAAAAACATCCGTCATTGATGTTGAACACGTGGTCGGGGTGGTATGTGCTATTGTCTATGCTGAACCCGAGTAATTTGCCCAACCGAAACAGGAATAGCAAGTTGAAATTGGCGATGTCCTCCCGTGTGATATTCAAGTATTCCACGGAAGTTTTGATGTACTCGTATAGGCTGGGGTTCGGGTCGGAATCCCGTAGCACGAGGTTTAATATTTCACCCCACAACAGGGCTATATTCATTTTGTACACGTCGAAATAGATGGCAGACGTGTTTACGAGTGGAGAGAATGATTTCAGTTTGTGGAGTCCCCCCCTTTCATTAGGGATAAACTCGATTTCCACGATTTGCATACACTGGGCGGAGGTGTTCGCTTTACGCTTGAACAGGGCTAACGGGGTAATCATTTGCATATAACCTCTTTCTTCCGAATAAACATGTAGAATTTGTTGCTGTTCGGAATGAGGTATGCTTTTTAATATGATGGCCTTCACCGTGTGCATGCTTTTTTATAAGTTGTTTAAAAAACTGCATAATGCCCGGACGGCTTGGCCCCGGTGGCTGATTTCGTTTTTCTCGTGAAGGGGCATTTCGGCAAAACTTTCTTGAAAACCTTCGGGACGGAAAATCGGATCGTAACCGAATCCCTCGTGCCCATGCTTGCTTGTGAGAATTTCCCCATTGACAATACCTTCAAACAAGTATTCCTTTTCCCCGAGAATTAAAGCGATAACAGTTCTGAAACGGGCTTGGCGTTCCGATATATTTTGCATCTCTTGTAAAACTTTTTTCATGTTGGCTTCCGAGTCGTGGGCATTACCGGCGTATCGTGCGGAATAAACACCGGGAGCATTGTTCAAGGCTTTTATTTCTAATCCTGTATCATCCGCGAAACAGTCTAAGCCATATTTCTCGTGAATATACCTGGCTTTTTGAAGAGCATTCCCTTCGAGCGTGTCTTGTTCTTCCGGAATGTTCTCATGGCATTGAATCTCTTTCAAGGAAACGATCTCATGCTGGGAACCTAGCATTTCTTTTATTTCTTCCAGCTTGTGGGCATTATTGGTAGCGAAAACTAATTTCATGGCTTGTAATAATTTGTATGTTGCAAAGGTAGTGAAATTGGGAGTAGAAACTAACGATTATCCCTAGAAATGCCGTGTAAAGTTAAAAAGTCATGATTTATAGATGATTACTACTAGACCACTACCGTATAAAACGCTATTAGAACGCTATTAAAACCCTATTAAAACGCTATATTTAGAATAGCGTTTTATAAGTATTTTAAAAGCATGATAAAAGAGTGATTTCAGCTATTGATCAGGTAGAAATGCAAGATTAATCATGTATTAAAGATTGACGTGGGACTGTCGTGGGTAGGACAATTTATAATCCTTGATATTATAATTTTTCTCGGTCCGTGCGGGAAGAAAATTATATCGTGTATATTTGCATTCGGGTAAAACAGGAACCATTAAATTGATAATATGAAAGGGATTGTTGTGAAATCTACCGGAAGTTGGTATTCCGTGCGAATGGAATCGGGGGAAGTGCTGGACTGTCGGATCAAGGGTAAGTTCCGGATGAAAGGGATTAAGACCACGAATCCTGTTGCGGTAGGGGATGTTGTCGAGGTGGAGGTCAATCCCGATGGCGCGGTGATCAACCGGATTGAAGATCGGAAGAATTACATTATCCGGAAATCAACGAACTTGTCGAAAGAGGCGCATATTATCGCTGCGAATGTTGATCAGGCGGTGTTGGTGGTGACGGTGAATCATCCCGTTACATCGACCGTTTTTATTGATCGTTTCCTAGCATCCGTGGAGGCTTACCGGATTCCGGCCATACTCATGTTTAACAAGATTGATTTGTACGACGATGAGGATTTATTGTTGTTGGGCGCTTTGACCCAGATCTATATGCAAGCAGGCTACGAGTGTCTTCACGTGTCCTCGTTGACCGGGGAGGGGATGGAAGACGTGGTGACGGCCTTGAAGGATAAAGTGACCGTGTTTTCCGGCTTGTCGGGGGTGGGAAAATCCTCGCTGATCAATCGTGTCGAGCCGGGATTAAAACTGAAAGTGGCGGAGATTTCCGATTCCCATGACACGGGAAAACATACCACCACGTTCGCGGAAATGTTCCCGTTGAGTTTTGGCGGGTACATCGTCGATACTCCCGGAATCCGGGCGTTCGGGTTGATTCACATGGAAAAAACAGAGATATCACATTATTTCCCGGAAATATTCAAGCGGGCAAGTGAATGCCGATTCTATAATTGCACGCATATTCACGAACCGGGATGTGCCGTGCTGGAAGCCGTGGAGAAGGGGGAAATCAGCGAGAGTCGCTATTTCAGCTATGTAAGTATGTTCGAGGAAGGAGATGAAAAATATCGGAAATAAAGGGTTTTGAGGGAACGGAATTTTCATCGTGCATTCCAAAAAATCGAAGTTTTTTACAATATATATTATAGGGAAGGTCTGTATTGTGATTGCGGGTTGCAACAGGAAGATCGTGTCCGGAGTATGAATAAGAAGGAGGCGAACACGATTAAGTGGGAGAAAGATACAAGATTTTGTTTCCAAGAAAAAAACGGGTATGAATGTACTGGGTATTATATTTTTTTGTACATTTGTCCCCGTTTTACGTCAAGAGTAGTGGACAGATTGAAAGAATATAAGATAGCCCACAGAGGCTTAGGGGAAGGCGTTCACACTTTCGAGTTTGTCATGGATGGCAGTTTTTTTGATTGTTTTGACGCGACAAAAGGAACGAAAGGAAAAGTAAACGCGAGAGTAAATATCGTGAAATCATCCCTGCTGATGGAGGTTCGGATGACGATCGAAGGGACGGTAGAAGCAATTTGCGATCGCTGTCTGGAGGAAATGGAGTTACCAATTAGCGGAGAATTGAACTTGTACGCGAAGTACGGGGAGAGAGAGGAAGGAAATGATGATGATTTTATTATCTTGGCTCAAGATGATGATTATCTGGATTTGAGTGAACCGCTATATGAGGTGTATATGCTGAATTACCCGCTTCGCGTGGTTCACCCGGAGGGAGAATGTAACGAGGAGATGGAGCATGTACTGGAAGAGTTGACAATGGAAGAAGAGAATGATAAGATTGATCCCCGCTGGGATGAATTGAGGAAATTAATTAATAATAACTAAATAAAACTAGAGAGAAATGGCACATCCTAAACACCGAATCTCTAAACAGAGAAGGAATAAAAGAAGAACTCACGATAAGGCAACGGTTCCTGCAATAGCAAAGTGTTCAAATTGTGGTGCTGCAGTTCAGTATCATACTGTATGCCCGGAATGTGGGTATTACAGGGGTAAATTGGCTATTGAGAAAGCAGTTGTTGCATAATTTTGATGCAATGATAAAGATTGCCTTAGATAATACAGCCCCCTGTACTAGGGGGCTATGATTGTATATAGGTGTCTGATTCTATTATTCAATTTGAAAATTTTTATTTTATGGAAAGGCCAAGAGCGGTAATCACAGGGGTAGGAGCGTATTATCCCGACTATATTCTAACTAACGAGGAGTTGAGCCGGATGGTAGATACCACAGACGAATGGATCATGACTCGAATCGGTATAAAAGAGAGACGTATTTTGCGGGATGCCGGTAAAGGCAGTGCTTACCTCGGGGCCAGAGCGGTGGAGGACTTGTTTCGTAAAACAGGTTTGAAACCGGAAGAAGTTGATTTATTGATTTGCTGTACGGTTACGGCCGACATGCATTTCCCTGCTAACGGGAACGTGATTTCCGATATGGTGGGAATAAAGAATGCTTTTAGTTTTGATCTTAATGCCGGATGTTCCGGTTTCCTATATGGCTTGATCACGGCGACGCAGTACGTGGAGAGCGGGCGTTATAAAAAAGTGATTGTCGTGGGAGCTGAAAAGATGTCCGCGATTACGGATTACACGGATCGGGCAACTTGTCCTATTTTCGGAGATGCGGCTGCCGCCGTGTTGCTGGAGCCGACAACTGAAGATTTGGGGGTAATTGACCACATATTGCGTTCGGATGGAATGGGACGTGTTCACCTACATATGAAAGCAGGTGGTTCTTTGAAACCGCCAACCATTGATACGGTTTTAGCCCGGGAACATTATATTTACCAGGAAGGACAGCCCGTGTTTAAACATGCTGTATCGAACATGGCAGACGTGTCGGTGGAAGTGATGGAACGCAATAACTTGTCCTCGGAGGACGTGGCTTGGCTGGTACCTCATCAGGCAAACCTGCGTATTATCAAGGCTACCGGGGAACGAATGGGGTTACCCAAAGAGAAGGTCATGGTTAATATCCAAAAATACGGTAACACGACCTCGGCAACAATCCCGTTGTGTCTGTATGAATGGGAGGACCAACTGAAGAAGGGGGATAATTTGATCCTTGCTGCTTTTGGTGCCGGATTTACATGGGGTGCCATTTATTTGAAATGGGGATATACTCATAAGGGTTAGATTGTATCGATAATACGATATACGAGGCTGTTCGGGAAATAACCGAACAGCTTTTTTGATTTCAGAAGATGGGTGTAAGATATTTTAGCTGATTATTAGAAAATAATTGTTTTTTTCATTAAGAAATAAATTATTTTATATATTTGCGTCGATTTTGGTGAGTCCCATGCTATCTGTATGGGATGTAAGGGAATCCGGTGAGAGTCCGGAACAATACCCGTTGCTGTAATCTCTTTCCCGTTACACGGGAAATGCTTAGTCACCTCATGCCACTGGTTCGTCCGGGAAGGCGACATAAGCGGAGAAAGTCAGAAAACCTGCCTGAATTAGATGTTTTTATTGTTCTCGGGAATAAGGATGATAAAAAGGAAAAAATAATAGCTATTGTTTTTATTAACAGTAACATTTATGAAGCCACGGATGTGCGTGATGTGTGCTGTCGTGTGGCGTTTATAATGTTTATGAAAAAATAATAAACATGAAAAGTATCTTATTGCTAGTATGTGGCGTACTTGTATTGAATTTCGCACCAATGTCAAGACTTATGGCGATTCAACCGGAGGTGATGGCTGATACGGTGAAAACGGTAAAATTAACCGGAAAAGTCGTGGATGTTGAAACAGGGGATGCAATACCTTTATCAACTCTCATGGTGAAAGAGTTAGGTTGGGGGAGTGTTTGCGATACGGAAGGAAAATTTAAAATTGACGTGCCTGCCAATCGTAAAGCAACTTTGACGGTTCGTTCTGTCGGGTATGAGACTCGTGAAGTTGATGTGGCTCCTGGAACAATCTCTGGACTTGTTATTAAGCTGAAGAAGAGTTTGTTGGATTTGGACGAGGTGGTTATTACAGGTACGAGAACGGAAAAGGTGATTTCCGAGGCTCCCGTGATGACTCGTGTCGTTTCTGCCGAGGAGTTACAACGAAATGATTACGAGAGTATGATGGATGTTCTGGAGTACAATATTCCGGGGCTTCGTTTTAACGTGGACCCTCGCGGTAATAATATCCAGATTCAGGGATTGGAAAATAGTTACATCCTTATCTTGGTTGATGGGGAGAGGTTATCTCAGACTCCCGGGGGACCTATCGATTTCGATCGGCTGAGTACGTCCAATATTAAACGGATCGAGATTTTGAAAGGTGCGGCTTCTGCTCTTTACGGGTCAAGTGCCATGGGTATGGTTGTGAATATTATCACGGATTCTCCGAAACGCTCTTTGGAAGGCTGGGCAAAAGCTCGTTATTCTAAGTTTAATGATCTGCAGTTGGATGCGGGGATCGGGTTGGCTCACAAGGGATTTTTCTCCCAGACTCTTTTTCGTCGTAATTCCACGGATGGGTATGATCTTACGCCCGAAACACCCCAGTCTTACACGATGAATCCTTCACATGATATGAATATAGAGGAGAAGGTAGGATGGAATAATGAACGGACGAAAGTGGTGGCTTCAGCTTCTTTCTATTGGAATGAAGTAGAGAATCCTCCCAAGGGAGAATCTCCAACGCATTATCGCAGTTTAAACAAAACATTCCGGGCATCATTGGAGCATGCCTTCGGGGAAAAGAATAAGTTGTATGCGGTGTATTACGGAGATTTTTATACTCGTAAGACCGTGTATGATTTGATTGATCTTGCAGATAGTACGAATGCGACTTCTCACGAGCAGACAGCCCGTTTGACAGATATTTATAGTCCCTTGAAGAACGTGGAGATTGTTGGAGGAATTGAATGGAATTGGACTCGGAATTATAATAAGATGCAATACGGTAAGGAACAAACCGTGAGAAAAGTGAACGATGCGAATGTTTTCGTGCAGGTGGATTGGCAGATATTGCCGGAGCTGGATTTGGTAGGAGGTTTCCGTTACACACACCATTCTGTTTTTGGTGACGCGTATACCCCGAAAGTAAATTTGATGTATGCCCCGGGCAGTTTTAAATTCCGTGCCGGGTATAGTCGGGGATTTAAGGCTCCCGGCTTGACGGAGTTGTATTCTGATTTTGACATGGGAAGTGTGTCGCATAATGTTGGAAATCCAGATTTGAAACCGGAATATTCCAATTATTTATCGGTTTCGGCGGAATATACTTACAATGGACGGTTGAATGCAAGCGTGGAAGGGTACCAGAACACGATAAAAGATAAAATTAATTCTTTTGTTATTGACGTGGAAGATCCGGAACCGGGACAATTGGGAGCAGAAATGCATTATGCAAATGTGGAGGCCGTGCGTATACGCGGGGCAGAAGGAACATTAACTTATTACCCGATTAAGCAATTGTTGCTGAGGGGAACTTATGCTTATACTGATGCGAGAGATCGGGAGACGGATTTGCAATTGTCCGGAAATTCAAAACACGCCTTGAATTTTACCACGACATTACGCGGTAAATTATTGAAACGGGATGGTTCTGTTTCTCTCTCCGGACGGTGGACTTCTAAGAAATTGTCACAGAGTAAATCCACTGAAACGGACGATAGCGGTCAAGAAATAGAGGTGATTCGTGAAAATACAAAACCGGCTTATAGTCTTTGGAAATTGGTGGCCCAATATACGCCTTGGCAAAAGAAGTTTATGAGGTTGACGTTAACAGGCGGAATTCAGAATTTATTTGATTATACGGACACGGAACATTACACGACGTATGATGCCGGACGTCGATTCTTCGGTTCCGTGATATTCCGTTTCTGACAACATGAGAATCTTTAACTTAATATTGATATAGAATGAAAAAGTTTAATTTAAAATCATGCCTCATGCTATTGGCTTGTCTGGCATTTTCGTTTAACTTTATGGCTTGTACAGATGATGATGGTGACGGTGATGGTCCGGAGGTAGATGATTCTATCCGTACTCGTACTTTTGAATCGGCAGATTATAATAGCGGTTGGAAATATTTTTCTTTTAAAAAAGGAGATTTTGTTGAATTGACAACAGAGCAGGCCACAACAAGTTTGGAGTGGGATGTTGCTTTCAATCGTTATTACGTGAAAACCAATAGTGGGACTTCTGGAAAAGGAAAGGGTGGAGTGCTTGATTCTGGAGCGACAACTTTTGCTGCTGTTACTGGAAATGTGAATTCCGAGTTTGTGGTAGATGATTCTCTGAATATCATGACTACGATGGGAAATTTCACGAAAGATTCTTATAATCCGGGGATAGAATGTGAAGGTTCTAATAGTTGGGCTTGGTATAAATATATGGAATCTACTTGGTATTATAATCACAATGTTTTTGTTTTCCGTTCTGCTGACGGAAAGAATTGTGCAAAAGTGATTTTCGATACTTATAAAGATAAATTAGGAAATTCTGGCCACATTACATTCCGTTATATATATGATGGAGAGGCTGATGCAGACATAGAGCAGGGTGGTGATGAGCCGGAAGAACCGGAAACACCTGTTACGAATAACATCGTTTATCTAGCTTCTTCAAATGCAACAGATCCATGGAAATATTTTTCCTTTGCTAAAGGGGATTTTGTTGAATTGACAGAGGAACAAGCTGCAACCAGCTTGGATTGGGATATTGCATTTCAGCGTTATTATATCCGTACGAATAGCGGAACTTCCGGTAAAGGTCAAGGTGGTGCCTTGGATATGAATAAGACGAGTTTTGATGATGTTCCGAGTGTGCCTAAATCTGGTTATACAATAGATAAGCTGGTTAGCATGATGACCACGATGGGAAGTTTTGAGAATAAAAGTGGAAGTCCTGCTTTCCAATGTAAAGAACAACCAACGTGGGCATGGTTTAATGCTCCTGCAGAAATGAAGTGGTATTATAATAATAACGTTTTTGCTATTCAAACGGCAGATGGTAAACATTGGGCAAAGATTATAATGAAGACCTATAAAGGTACGAATGAAAAGGGAAATATAGAATTTGAATATATCTATCCTGCAAAGTGACAGGAGGTAAATAATAGTGTTTGTCCCCCGGAGTTTAGGCTCCGGGGTAATTTGGTTTATTAAAATCTGATGTTATGGGATTGAAATCTTTTGTTCGTACACGTAAAAAGATATTGTTAAAGGTGGGGATAGTGATTATCCTACTTTGCTGTATCTGGGGACTTTATTCCCGTTACCTTGCCCCGACTCGGGTTGCATTAATTAATTTCCCCGCTTATCAGGCATCTAGTATCGCTTTGGCGAATGATAGTCGGATGATACAAGTCGATGCATTGAAACCGGAGGATGCAAGTAAGTTGAAAAATTACGATGTTGTTTTATTTTTTGGTCCCGGATTACGTTTAAACGGAGAACAAGCCGCGGCTATTCAGACTGCAGGGGCGAAAGGAACCGCGGTGTATACTTTAATATTTTCTTCTGGGGTAATTACAAATCATAATGTGGATAGTCTTCAGCAGGAACGCATTGGAGATTATTACGGAAATGGTAATAAGACGAATTACCGTAATCTGCTTTATTTCTGCCGTGCAGAACTCGACAAGCATAAGCTTTTTACAACGATGCCGGCTGATCCGCAACATTTGCCTTCTAATTTTTATTGGCATTTGGGAGATGATAACTATTTTACGGATTTGGACGGGTACAACAGCTATTATCGTAAAAATGGTTTTTATAAGGAGGGGGCTCCTTCCATAGCTATTGTTTCCGGCATGACTTCTCCTTTAAGTGGTAACCGGGCGAATGTGGATACTCTGGTTGTTAGTTTGGAACGTGCAGGTTTTAACGTGTATCCCGTTTACGCGGCAGGAAAACGTTTACAGATGTTGCAGGAGGTTTCTCCCGATGCTGTGATTTATCTGCCGATGGGGCGTTTGGGAAGTGATAAAAGCGTGGAGTGGTTACGGGAACGTAATATCCCGTTGTTTTGTCCGTTAACTCTTTTGCAGGAACGGGATGAATGGGAAAAGGACCCGAGGGGATTGGCCGGAGGGTACCTGTCGGCTAGTGTGGTATTGCCGGAAATTGACGGGGGTACTCGTTCACAAGTGCTTTCCGTGCAGGATGCTGATAAGAACGGGTATTATCAATTTGTTCCCGTGGCGGACCGGGTAAAGAATCTGGTTGACGGTATTTATAATCAAATACAACTTCAACGTAAAGAGAATAAAGATAAACGGTTGGCAATTGTCTACTTGAAAGGAGCCGGACAAAGTGCATTGACCGCTGCCGGACTTGAAGTCGCTCCATCGCTTTATGCTTTTTTGAAACGATTGAAAGCGGAAGGTTATACCGTGGAGAATATTCCGGCAACGGAAAAAGAATTTGAGGCTTTGCTCCAACGTGAAGGAAGTATTTTTGGGAGTTATGCCAAAGGGAAAATGGCGGAATTCATGGCAACCGCCCATCCGGAATGGATTAATAAAGCCGATTATGAGAGATGGGCCAAAGAAGTTCTTACCCCGGAGAAATATGCAGAAGTCGTGAAACAATATGGAGAGGCGCCTGGAGAATACATGAGTGGGGCAAAAAATGGCGAACCGGCTTTGGCATTTTCTTGTTTGCGTTTTGGAAATATAGTGTTAATGCCCCAACCTGTTGCGGCTGCCGGAGATAATGAGTTCCAGATTTTACACGGGGTTGATGTGGCTCCTCCCCATGCTTATATTGCACCCTATTTGTGGATACAGAAGGGTTTTCTGGCGGATGCTTTAATTCATTTTGGCACGCATGGCAGTTTGGAATTTACTCCCGGAAAACAAGTGGCTTTGTCATCAGGGGATTGGCCGGACCGATTAATAGGGACTGTTCCTCATTTTTATTATTACACGATCGCTAACGTGGGAGAAGGTATCGTCGCTAAGCGTCGGACGTATGCATCATTGGTGTCATATTTGACTCCACCTTTTATGGAGAGCCGGACTCGGGGACAGTATGAAGAATTGTTCCGGCTGATTGCAGACTATGATCGTGCAGGAGAGACAGAACAACCGACTTGGGCAAAGCGGATTAAAAGTAAGGTGTTAAGTCTTGGTCTGCATCATGATTTACAGATGGATAGTGTGGCTACAAAGCCTTGTACAGAGGAAGAGATCCGGAAAGTAGAGAGTTTTGCAGAAGAGATTGCCAATGAAAAAATGACAGGGCGGTTGTATACTTTAGGGCAGCCTTTTACTGGAGAAGATATTCGCTCTACGGTTATTGCCATGTGTGCAGAGCCGTTAGCTTACAGTTTTGCTCGTCTTGACAAGCAAAAAGGACGGATTACTGCCGAGCAATTTTCTGATAATGTATACGTGAATCGCCATTACGTGGCTAACGCTCGGAAGCAGGTTGAAGAGTTGTTGCGTTCGGGGAAAGAATTGACATTGGAACAATTGGGCGTGAGTCAGGCAGACGTGATGCGAGCCCGTGCGACAGAAATGGCTCTTAACCCGAAACAATTGTCGATGAGTGAAATGATGGCGATGGCTTCTGATGCGGGTAATAATATATCGGAAGGGGTGAAAAAAAGTGATGGTGGGATGAAAATGCCTGTCGGGATGCCCAAGGTCGGTAAGATGCCCGATTGGGTGAAAAAACGTATCGAGGCTCGTAAAAAGGCGGAACAAGAGGGAAAGAAACCTGTGTTACCGGAAGTACCGCAAGAAGATAAAGAATTTGCCAAAGCGGTGAATGAGATTCAACAGGTTGCAGGGCACGTGCAGGATTATGCCCGGTGTTTACGTGAGTCTCCCGAACAGGAAATGCAGTCTTTGCTGAACGCATTGAATGGTGGTTTTGTGGCTCCTTCTCCGGGAGGGGATGCCGTGCGTAACCCGAACACGTTACCCACCGGACGCAATTTGTTTGCTATTAATGCGGAGTCCACTCCGGGCGTGAGGGCTTGGGACGAGGGTAAAGCTTTGGCCCAGACAACCATTGACCAGTATCGTAAAAAGCATGGGACCTATCCCCGTAAGGTAAGTTACACTTTCTGGGCCGGGGAGTTTATAGAAACGGAGGGGGCAACTTTGGCTCAGGCAATGTATATGTTAGGGGTCGCTCCCGTACGTGACGGGATGAACCGGGTGACAGATTTGCGGTTAATACCATCAGCCGAGTTGGGACGTCCGAGAATTGATATTGTCGTGCAGACATCCGGACAGTTGCGGGATGTTGCCGCATCACGGTTGGAGTTGCTCACGAAAGCGGTAGCGCTGGCGGCACAGGCTAAAAATGATACGTGTGGGAATTATGTTGTTGCCGGTACAATGGAGGCAGAGAAGTTGCTGGTGGATAAGGGTTTTTCTCCTAAAGAGGCTCGGGAGTTGTCCATGGTGAGAGTATTCGGTGGTGCCGGGTATGGTACAGGAATTACGGGATTAGTAGAAAAGGGAGATGCCTGGGAACGGGAGTCGGAGATCGCTGATCGGTATTTGAGCAATATGGGAATGATGTATGGCGACAGTAAGGCGTGGGGAAAATATAGCCGGGATGCTTTTGAGGTAGCTCTTCACGATGCAGATGTTGTCATTCAACCCCGTCAAAGTAATACGTGGGGGGCTTTAAGCCTAGACCATGTGTATGAATTTATGGGAGGATTGAATTTAGCCGTACGAGAAGTGACCGGTAAAGAACCGGAGACTTATCTGAGTGATTATAGGAATCGTAATCATGTGAGAATACAGGAATTAAAAGAAGCTATCGGTGTGGAGGGACGTACAACAATTTTTAATCCTGCTTTTATTCGGGAAAAAATGAAAGGAGGGGCATCGTCTGCTTCTATTTTTGCTGAAACCATTCGGAATAGTTACGGTTGGAATGTTATGAAACCGTCAGTTATAGGGAAGGATTTTTGGGATCGGGTGTATGACGTGTATGTGAAAGACAATTTGAAGTTGGGTATTCATGAATTTTTCAAACAGGAGAGTCCCGCGGCCTTAGAGGAGATTACGGCGGTGATGCTTGAAACAGCACGTAAAGGCTACTGGCCGGCAACGAAAGAGCAGTTGGCCGATGTTGCAAACTTACATACCCGTTTATTAGAAGATTATCGCCCGGCTTGTACCGGATTTGTTTGTGATAACCGGAAGTTACAGGATTTTGTTGCCTTGCATACAGATAAAAATCGTGTTGAGGCTTATCGTAAAAATATAGATGGTGTTCGGGAAGTACAAGTGGAACATGCTCAGAATGGGGTGGTATTGAAGAAGGAGGAATTGAATCGAGCAAGTCAGGTACAGCAAGATTCTGGAGAAGGTAGGAAGACCCTCTTTATTGCGTTGTTATTGGTGGGAGTCATATTGATTATAGTGATGGTGTTTCTGAAACGGAAAAAATAAATTTGATTATTTGCGTTTACTATTTAAATGAAAGGACTGCTCGGATCAATGGGCAGTCCTTTTTGTTTTTACGTCATTAATCCTTAATCGGGATTTCCAATTTTAAATTACTTGTTGTATATTTGGTCGATTATTATGGATGCTAAATGAGAAAAAGTGCGAGTCAGGACTGTACCGAAATGAGGCAGACAGTTGTCTTGAAAGATTCCGAGATCGAGGGAGATATTATCCTGCCCGGGAACTTGTGTTTATTTGGCAAAATTTCAGGTAATGTTACTGCAAAAGGTAAGGTGGAGGTGAAGTCGGGGGCTGTAGTAACAGGAAATATTTCTTGTCGGGAATTGGAGATAGAGGGATTGGTGGGGGGAAACGTGGAGACCTGTTTTTTAATTATTGGAGAAAATGCCGTTTTGGAAGGGGATGTGCAGGCAGGAAAACTGCTCGTGAGAGCCGTGAAGTATGATATAAAACGGTTACGTTTGGTAAGAAAATAAAGTAAACGATAAATCATGGGAAAAGAAGTACAACAGCAAATAGCGTTAAATTTACTCAGTGAAGGAACTCAGATTACCGGGGATCTTCACGCTTCAAATGACATTCGTATTGACGGAGAGCTTAAAGGAAAGATTTTCACGAAGGGACGTCTGGTTATCGGGCAGATGGCCAAGGTGGAGGGAGAGGTTAATTCTCCGAATGTTGATATTTTAGGAACCATGGAAGGGAATATCGTGTCGACGGGGACTGTTTCCTTGAGGGCAAAGTCGGTATTCACGGGAACGATCAAAGCTGCTTATATCGCGATCGAGTCCGGAGCGGTTTTTAATGGCGAGTGCCATATCCAACGAGAAGTTCAACAAAAATAATTAAAGACGTGGTGTGTCGTGTATTGGTAGTGATCTCATTGCTACTGAGTCTGGTTTCTTGTGAAAAGGAACAGGATAAGGTAGAAGATGGTGTTTCTTTGGAACTGGCCAAAGAACGTAAAGCGAATATAGGCGGCGTGACCTATAAATTGTATTTTTCCATTCCGGCGGACAGGAGTGAGGCGATTATGGCTGAATCGACGATCTTTTTTGAATTGTTTGATCTGGTTCCGGTCATTCTGGATTTTAAAGAGGCAAAAGAGAATATTCTTGCCGTTACGTCTTCGGATGGGAGAAAAGTTCCGTACACGTTTAAAAATGAACATATTATTATTCAACCAGAACACTTGAAAAAGGGACGGAACGAGCTGGTCATCCAATTTAAAGCGGGAGAGTCCTCTTTGAATCGAAGCGATGACATGCTATACACGTTGCTGGTTCCGGATCGATGTCGTACGTTGATGCCTTGTTTCGACCAACCGGATATAAAGGCGAGATTTAAATTGACGTTGAAAATACCATCCCGGTGGAGGGCGGTCGCTAACGGGGAACCCGTTCGTACGGAGTATTTTAATGATTATAAGTTATACGAATTCGAGGAAACAAAACCGTTGAGTACTTATCTGTTTGCTTTTACCGTGGGAAGGTTTTCGTACGTGGAACGTTACGTGGGAGGGCGCTGGATCGGTATTTACCATCGGGAAACGGATACTTCGAAGATCAATGCCAGTATTCCGGTCATTGCCAGAGAGGTAAGTCATGCATTGGATTGGATGGAAAACTACACGGGGATACGTTACCCGTTTGATGTATATAATGTCGTGGCGATTCCTGATTTTCAGTACGGCGGGATGGAGCATCCGGGCGCCGTGTATTACCGGGCGTCAACGATGTTTTTGGACCGGAACGCTGATTTGTCGGCATGGATGAAACGCAGTGATGTTATCGCTCACGAAACGGCCCACATGTGGTTTGGTGATTACGTCACGATGAGGTGGTTTAATGACGTGTGGTTGAAAGAGGTGTTTGCCGGTTTCATGTCGGACAAGATTATGACCCAGTTATACCCGGACGTGAATCATCGGTTGAATTTTTTCTTGAATCATTACGAGCCGGCATTACGGACGGACCGGACGAAGGGGACGCACCCGATTTTGCAGGAGCTGGATAATCTGAAGGATGCGGGGACTTTGTACGGGGATATTATTTACCACAAGGCCCCGATCGTGATGCGTATGTTGGAACGGGAGATTTCCGAACGGCGGTTACAGATCGGGTTGCAAAGGTATCTTCGCAGATGGTCTTATTCTAATGCGGATTGGGACGAGTTGATCAAACTGCTGGAAAGTACAACGGGACAGGATTTGCAGGCTTGGAACGAGATATGGATAAAAGAAAGTGGGGCTCCCGTGATCGAGTTCCAGAAAAACGGAATCGTGATGACGGATGAGAGCGGGAAGAATCGGGTTTGGCCTCAGGCTGTATCTGTTTTTTGGGATTACATGGGGTTGAAGAGAACATTGATCCCGTTACGTGATTCGCTGACTCCTTTCAGGTATGGGGCTGCTGTCGTGTTACCGGATGGGGACGTCATGGGATACGGTTGTTTCTTACCCACGGATTTTTCTATTCGATTTCTTGATGATGAGCTAGGAAATCTGAATGACCCGCTTTACAGGGCAGTTGCCTGGCAAGCTCTCTACGAAGGGGTTTTGCATAAAAAAGTGAAAGGGGAGTTTTTCCTGAAGTTATGTATCAAGCATTTACCACAAGAGAAGAATAACTTGGTTGTGAACCGGACGTTAAGTTTCTTGAAAATTATTTATTCAACCTATCTGGATGAGGGAAGTCGGCAGTTAATACAGGACGATTTAGAACGTTTTTGTATTAATATGGTAAATAATAAGGCTGAAGGGAAGAATAAAAAATCGTATTTTAATACGTTATTGTCAATTTGTTCTTCACCGAAGAGTTGTTCCTATTTGTCAAGCGTGTTAAAGGGTGAACAGGATTTACCGGAAGACGTAACGATCAATGAACAAGATAAGATTAGTATTGCGTTTAATTTGGTATTGCGAGATACGAGTGTTTATGAAGACACGAAGGCATATATCATGAGAACGGTTAAGAATAAGGACTTGCTGGATCGGTTTGAATATGTATACCCCTCTTTATCTGGTGATAAACAAGTGCGTGATAGCGTGTTTAACGCCTTACTTGTAAGAGAGAACCGGGTGAATGAAGTATGGGTGGAAGAGTGTTTGCGGTGGTTGAATCACCCGCGGAGGAGAATGGAGGCGGAGGGGTATGTTCCGAAATTGCTTGGTGCGTTGCAGGAGATTCAACAGACGGGGGATATTTTCTTCCCGGGTTCTTGGTTAAGTGCCGGATTAGCGGGTCATACGAGTAAGAATGTGTACACGATGGTAAATTCTTTCTTGGAGAAACATGCGAATTATCCGCAGAATTTGAAATTGAAGATATTATCTAATTCAGATCATTTACGGCGTTTACATTCAGAAGAAGAGAATAGAGATAGATTAAAATAACATGGCGATAGAAGAGAATTCATTGATATTGATTCCGGCCCGTTATGCTTCCACCCGTTTTCCTGGGAAACCGCTGGTGGATATTGCCGGAAAACCTATGATTCAACACGTGTATGAGAAGGCTGCGGTTGTTTCTGATCACGTATACGTGGCGACGGATGACAAGCGTATATATGATGCCGTGCTTGCTTTTGGTGGGTGTGCGGTAATGACTTCCGATGCGCATCGGAGTGGAACGGATCGGTGTTACGAGGCGTACACGAAAGTAAAAGAGATGTTGCAGTGCAATTTTGACGTGGTGGTGAACGTGCAGGGAGACGAGCCTTTTATTATCCCGGAGCAGATCGAATCGTTGATTGCGTGCTTTGAAGATCCTGCCGTGCAGATTGCCACGTTGGCCAAGCCTTTCGAGAAAAATGATGAGATTTTTGACCCGAATAAAGTGAAGGTAGTGTTTTCCGCCAATCATACTGCTCTTTATTTTAGTCGAAATCCGATTCCTTATTGCAGGGGCGTGGAGCGTGCAGATTGGCTGGCTAAAACCCCGTTTTATAAACACGTGGGGATGTACGCTTATCGTCCGGAAATTCTGAAGGCGGTGACTTCTATCCCGCAGGGTGTTCTGGAACAGGCGGAATCTTTGGAACAATTACGATGGTTGGAGAATGGTTACACGATTGCTGTCAGTATCACGAATCATGAATCAATAGGGATTGATACCCCGGAAGACTTGGAGAAATTGAAGGAGTTAATTCAATAAAAGGAGGGTACGAATGTTTAGGGAGATGCGACGTAAAAAGCAGATGCTGTCATTGGAGGAATGTGTTGCCGTGTTGGATAACGGGACATCAGGGGTATTGGCTGTTGACGGTGATAATGACTATCCTTATGCGGTCCCGCTTAGTTACGTGTATTGTGATTCTAAGATCTTTTTTCATTGTGCCCGAAGTGGGCATAAATTAGATGCTATTGCGAGAAATGAGAAGGTTTCTTTTTGTGTTATCGAGGCAGATCAAGTGATGCCTCAAAAGTACACGACTTATTTTCGGAGTGTTATTGTTTTCGGGAAAGCACGTGTTCTGGAAGATGATATGGAAAAGAGAATGGCTCTTGAGATATTGGCAGCAAAATATACCCCGGATGACGAACGTGGACGTATGCAGGAGATTGATAAATTGTTTGGCCAAGTGAGTATGATTGAATTAACTATCGAACATATGACGGGCAAAGAAGCTATTGAATTGGTTCGGATGAAACCGTAAATTTGGGGGAATGTAGATAAAAAATTAAAAGCTAAAAGGTATTTCACTTTTAGCTTTTAATTTTTAGTTTTTATCTTTTTTAGATTGTCATGATGTCTTTTTCTTTCTTCGCAAAGTATTCATCGGCTTTCTTGCCGTACTCGTCTGTCATTTTTTGAGCGATGGCTTCAGCATCTTTGGACATATCTTCCGGAAGTCCGTCTTTTACCATTTTTTTCACTTGCTCAATGACATCCCGGCGGGCGTTGCGGATACTTACTTTCGCTGTTTCCATCTCGCCTTTACTTTGTTTTACAAGGTCGCGTCTGCGCTCTTCTGTCAGAGGCGGGATATTTATACGAATAATTTCTCCGTTGTTATCCGGGTTCAAGCCGAGATTAGCGTTCATGATTGCTCTTTCAATGGGAGAGATCATACTTTTTTCCCAAGGTTGAACTGCAATTGTTCTCGGATCTGGGGTTGAAATATTGGCTACTTGTGATAACGGGGTAGGACTACCATAATAGTCAACCAGCACGTCTTGTAAGATTTTCGGGTTGGCTCTTCCCGCTCTGATTTTACTAAGTTCTGATTCCAGGTGACTCAGAGCAGCTTCCATTCTCTCTTTTGCTTCGTCGAGATAAAATTGTACTTCCTCGTTCATATAATTTTTATTTGATTTAATATCCCATAATGAATCAAACAAAGGTATAAAAAAAACTTTATTTTTACTCTATCCTACGCCACGTTTCCTTGACTTGAACGTTTTTGTGGGTTCCATCTGCTAATTTTAGTTTTACTTCGCCTGTGAGGACAAGAATCCGGTTGTTTGCATCATATTGGTAATGAGCAGAGGATTCCACGATGTCTTTTATTTTCACAGAAGGGGCGTGTTCCGATAAAAATTGTCCGTGGGCAATCTTGTAGGTCCCGTTGACCCCGTTAGAACAACTGAACGTGAAGTCGTCGAAATATTCTTTTTGTAAGAGTTGTTTCGTTTCAACCCCATTTTCTCTTATTTTTTCCCATTTACCAACAAACGGGTTGGCAATAATAGCCCGAATGAGTTTTCCGGGATTGAAAATACAGTCTTCGACGTATCTTTTGAACTTCTTCTCTCCCAGATAATCCCGGATTTTGATTTCTCGTAGGGTCGTGTTTGCCCTGAAACGAGGGGTGATCCGTACATACTCCGAGGTGAAATCTTCTGTTGGCAGGCTATCTATAAGCCGGATTTGTTCGTCCCATTCTTCTTTATAGAATTGTAGTATTTTGTTTTTATCGCTGACGGGAAGGGACATGGTGGGCATGACGATGCTTAACATGATTTCCGAGGACTGTTGTTGTTCTCGGGCGGAAGTGATGATTCCTTTATAAACGGCCTTATCTGATCCGTAACGTTTTTTCAGATAGAGGCGATACATATCGAAAGAAGCTTGAGGAACCGTGTCAAGTCCGTTTTTTAATTTTTCTTCTTCAGCATTCAATACTTTCAAGTATCTGTCGAAAGTTCTTCTTTCTACGCTAGGGGAGGTACTTTTTAAAGCAAAATAGACAGGGACCGTGTATGAAACACGCACGGGAGAGCCGTTTTGTTTTCCCGGTTCCCACTTCGGCATAGAGGCGATAACTGCTTTCGCCTCGTTGTCTAGTTCGGGAGAAACACCCCGAATAACCTTGACATTGCTGATGGCTCCATCCTTTTCAATAACGAATCTGACATACACTTTCCCTTCGAGTTTTTTCTCCTTGGCAGTTTCCGGGTAGCGTATATTGTTGTATATCCATGTATTTAGATTACCTGGGAATACAGGCATTTCTTGGACGAGGAAATGGATTTGGTTGTCTTCCGTGGAGTCTTGAACAGTTTGTTTATCTTGAATTTGGCTAATTGCCGTATGCGTATTAAAAATAAGAAAAACACTCACCAATCCGATTGGTAATTTGGCGAGGGATTTTAATTTAGCATAGAATGGTTTTAATGTCATGGTGTGTTTCTTAGTGTGATAAATAGTTCTTTTTATCACAGCTAAATATAGAAGGAATTTTTTGTTTTTGCAATGAAAATAAAGATTTAATGAAAGTTTAACGTGCATCGTTAAGAGTTGCTTTTGGGGTAAAAAGGAGGAAAACGACGGATTTTGTAATTGATAGAAGTGATGAAGATATTCATGATAGGACTAATTAGATTGAAAAAACAGTAGGGAAGATAATCTAACGTGGCAACTCCCAAAACTTTAGCTTGGGTGGCTCCACAAGTATTCCAAGGGATTAAAACGGACGTGACTGTGGCAGAATCTTCAAGGGCACGGCTTAGTACTTCCGGCTTTAATCCCCTGTTTTTATAGATATTTTGAGTCATTTTCCCCGGAACCACGATGGAAAGGTATTGATCACAGGAAGTAATGTTGAACAGGATACATGTCGAGATGGTTGTGGATACCAGCGAAGTATCGTTTTTGACAAATGAAAGTAAGGCTTCGCTAATCCTTTTTAAAAAGCCGCCAGCTTCCATTACCCCGCTGAATATCATGGCCATGATGATAAGCCAAACCGTGTTTAGCATCCCTTCCATACCCCGGGTCGATAGTAATGCATCAATGTTGGGTGAGCCTGTTGAAAGTTCCATTTTCCCGAATATTGTTTGCACGACAAGCTGGTAGGTATTAGAAAAATGTTCTTCCTGTATGAGTTTATTTAGCAATTGGCCTTGAAAGATCAAGGCAAAGAGTATGCCGAGCCCGATGCCAGCGAGCATGGCAGGGACTGGTGGAACTTTCTTGATAATAATGAAAGCCAATAAAACGGGAACGAGGAATAGCCACGGGGAAACATGGAACGTGTTCCCGATCCCTGAAAGAATGGAATCGGTATCCGTGATGTTTCCGGTGTTGTGGTACCAGAGTCCGATGATCCCGAATATAATTAAGGTAATTATGTACGTGGGTGTCGTGGTGTATAGTAGGTAACGAATATGTGTGAATATGTCTGTTCCTGCAATGGCGGAGGCTAAATTTGTGGTGTCCGAGAGGGGTGACATCTTGTCCCCGAAATAAGCACCGGAAATGACGGCTCCAGCAACGATGCTGGGATTCATGTTGAAGGCATTACCGATTCCGATAATAGCAACGCCCACGGTGGCAATGGTTGACCAGGAGCTACCCGTGGCAACGGAAACGATACTACATATAATAACGGAGGCGATCAGAAAGAAAGAGGGTGACATGAGTTTAATTCCATAATAAATCATGGTTGGGATCACTCCACTGAGCATCCATGTACCACTTAATGCCCCGATAAGTAGTAAAATCAGGATGGCAGGCATGGCGGAATTGATCATGCTTAGTATTTTATTTTGTATGGTATTCCATTTCACGTGGTGAAAGCCTGCGATGATGCCACTTATCGTTGACGTGATCATGAGAGCGATTTGATTAGCTCCACCCAAAGGATCATCAAAGTAGATCACGTTTAGGAACAGGAAACCGATCAGAATAAGAATCGGCGTGATGGATAACAACAAGGATGGAGATTTCATGGTATGCTATCATTGATTTTTGTGTAAATATACGGGAGAGAAAGAAAATAGTTTATCGGCTTGAGTGATATTAAAATGAGAGAGTAGCCTTTAAATTTTTAATTTTCAATTAAGGGAGTTACTTTTGTCTGCTTAAAGAAACGATATGAAAAGGAAAGATTTTGAAGTGATGGCTCCGGTTGGTTCTTATGAATCTTTGGAGGCGGCTTTGCAGGCTGGAGCGAATTCTGTTTATTTTGGGGTGGAAGGATTGAATATGCGTTCCCGTTCATCGGCTAATTTCACGTTGGATGATCTGAGGAATATCGTGGAACGTTGTAACGCCCGGGAAGTGAAGACTTATCTCACGGTGAATACGATTATATATAATAACGAGCTGGATAAAATGCATCAAGTGATCGAGTGTGCGAAGGATGCTGGGGTGTCAGCGATTATTGCCTCGGATATTGCAGCAATCTTGTACGCCCGCTCGATAGGGGTGGAAGTGCATATCAGTACGCAATGTAATATTACCAATTATGAGGCGGTGAAGTTCTATGCCCAATTTGCGGATGTAGTGGTGTTGGCTCGTGAGCTGGATATGGATCAAGTGATGATGATTCATCAGCAAATTGTTGAAAATGATTTGCGTGGTCCCAAGGGAGAATTGATCCAGATCGAGATGTTTTCTCATGGGGCATTGTGTATGGCGGTTTCGGGTAAATGTTATTTAAGTCTCCATGAGATGAATGCTTCGGCAAACCGGGGGGCTTGTTATCAAATATGTCGACGTTCTTATACGGTGAAAGATACCGAGAGTGATATAGAATTGGAGGTTGATGGGAAATATATCATGTCTCCTAAAGATTTGTGTACGATTGGTTTTATTAATAAAATGATCGATGCCGGGGTGCGGGTTTTCAAGATTGAAGGGCGTGCCCGTCCGGCAGAATATGTGAAGACGGTTTGCGAGTGTTATGACGAGGCGTTGAATGCTTATCTTGACGGGAGCTACGGGGCGGAGAAGATTGCGAATTGGAAAGAGCGATTGGCTACCGTGTTTAACCGGGGATTTTGGGATGGCTATTATCTGGGCCAGCGTTTGGGCGAGTGGAGCGAGGTGTACGGGTCTAAAGCCACGAAAAAGAAGATTTGTATCGGTAAAGTGACAAACTATTTCGGTAAATTGCAGGTAGGAGAATTTAAACTGGAATCCTATGATTTGAAAGTGGGAGAAGAAGTAATGATCGTCGGCCCGAACACGGGAGTGGTACAAATGATTGTCCCGGAGCTAAGGTTGGAGCTGGAACCTGTCGAGCAAGTGGATAAAGGAGCCGTTTTCTCCATGCCATGTGAAACGAAATTGCGAAGGTCTGATAAATTGTACAAGTTGGTGGATACGACGGAGGAGTTGATGCAATAAAAAAATGCCGATTGTTAAATCGGCATTTCTTTTATTATTTTCTACTGAATTTAGGAAATCTAGGAGGTTTAATATCAAATAGATTATAGCTGATAACCACGGTACCTCTCATGTGTAACATACTATAATCAAAATATTGATTATTGCTTTTGAATATATCTTTGAATCCCCAAGAGAAACGAAGTCCAAGTTCGAAACGGGTTGAAAGTTTTCTTTCATATCCCATTAAGATTCCCAGATCCCAAGAGTCCAAGGAAGAGTCAAAATCCATATCGTCCATATCATCCGGCATGATTGAATCAACTTTGTCTGGACCTCCGGTTCCGATGTATCCTTTCTCCGGATCGATTACAAATGAACTCTTCATTACCCAAGCGAAATAGGGACCTAATAGAAGTCGGTCTTTCCCGTTACGTAGAGTATATTTCGTGTACACGGGGATCTCAAGCATGGTAAAATCCATGTGCATTTCTGCCGATCCTGAGAAGTATTGAACAAGTTCTTTGTCTTGATAGCGTTGATTTTCGACCCTCGCATCAGCATTCATGGTGATCGTTTTATACGTGAGTTCCGTACCTAGAGACCAGCGGGAAGTGATGGGAAAAGATAGTTTAGCACCTAACGATAAATTCAATTTGGGATAAGGGTTGAATGTTTCGGGTATATGTTTGAACGGGAACGGTACGGCTCCACCAATATCCGTACCCAACTGAACCCCTAATGCAAATCGATAATCGACAGAATCTGTTTTCCGTACCTTCTCTTGTCCTTGTACGGAGAATGCTCCACAGATTAGAAATATAAGTGTATATATGATGTAATGTTTCATGTTGCAATGATTTAATAAATCAGTTTGACGTCATCTACTTCCATGGTACTACCCGGAGCTCCTAAGAATATATCCCCGCTTTTGCTGGAACTGAACACGATAACAATGTGTGTAGGAATATCGGTTTGGTTTGTGTATACAACCGGGATATTGTAATGAGCCCAGTTCCGGTATTTCGTTTCTTTTCCATCAAAAAGGATTTCTCCTCTTCCGAGAACTTCAACACCATCTGCAGGTCTTCCATGATATTCGAATGTCCCTTCTCCAGTCCAACGAATAATTTCGACAAAAGCTTGTCCGACATCCACGCCCTCGCGATCTTCGATAGAGTATTTTGAACCACTTTTAACCGCTTGTTTTAATTGTGGACCGGGTTCATATTTGGCATCAAATTCAATAGATTGAATTCTCACCGTGTGAGGGATTCCAAAGTGAGTCATGGATCGAGGGTCATTAAGTGCCCCAACATCGAATTTGAAACACCCAGTATAGATACTTCCTGCTGCGATTAACTTACCGAAAATAAGAGCATTTTGTTCATTTGTCGTCATCTTGGCTGCATAACCTCCATTGTGTTCAACAGGGCGAGTTCCTTGTACGAAGTAATTGTTTGCAGTTGCCCAACCTTTTCCGTATCCCGGTACGGGATCAATAGTTTCTTCATTTAAATTAATATCGTTTCCGAATTTTCCCCATGATTCAAAGTCCGAATTGGGGATTTGTAAAAGGGCTCCGAATTGAATCTTCCATGTCCGACGAGTTTGTCCGTCAGCGGAGACAACCGTGATCTCTTTTATATCCTCAAAACTTTGAAACGTTAATTCTTCTCCTTCCGTGTAATCTTCAAAAGTAGCATCCTCTGATAACCGGATTGTAGGTTTTATTGTAACCGGGAAACCGGGATCTAACACGGAGATATTGACTATTTTGCTCCAGGGATTGATTGTAATAGTCATTTTCTCTGAGCCTTCAAATTTGAATTGTAGAATATCTGCTCCAGTATCCATAGCTTCCAAACTAATAGAATATGGATGAACGAATCCACTTTCTGCTATAAGGAAAAAGTTGATAGTAGATTCTCCTCCATTAAATACAATATCTTGGCCTTTCACGTAATTACCAAGAACTTTATGGGTTGTTGAACTTGTCTCTAAAACAGTTTGGAGTGTTAAAGGAAATAAATTATCTTCCGGAACGACAGGTATAATAATAGACTTGTCATCGCGATAGATTTCTCCTAGTTCGGCTGTCGTCGGGGTGTATGATGTGATTTCAAAACGCTCAATACTAGCATCATCACTCAAGTCTTTTACTTTCTCGCACGAGCTTAGTAATCCCACAGCAAATAAAAGAATCCAATAATATTTTCTCATAAAAATTTATTTTTCGTAATACCTAGCAATTTTCATGCCATCTATATAGATACGGAAATAACGACAAACGGGTTATCCGGCTGTCGTTATTTTATTGGTAGTTAATTTTTTTTCTTATAATAACGAATAATATAAAATACAATACATCCTAATAACGCAAGTAGTAATATGCTGGAACTTATCGCTGATATTTTAGCTCCCATGAAATAGGATTGCGGTTTATACTCGAACGTGATCACGTGTTCTCCGGCAGGAACGATCATGGCCCGTAAAATGTAATCAGCTCGGAATAATTCACTCGGTTGGCCATCCACGTAAACATTCCAGCCTTTCGGGTAATATACTTCACTGAAAACGGCGAGTTGTTCATCGGTGGCGGAAGTTTTGTACTCCAATTTATTCGGAGCGTAAGATGTCAGTTGAATGCTTGCGTTTTCGTCGAAATTGAATCCCTTGTCTTGGATAATAGATTGGAATTCTTTGTTGATAACGGCAGATTCTTTCGGGTCGATTTGTTTCAACGTGATAATTTCATCATCCGGAGTGTCAACTAATTCGTAATCTTTAACAAACCATGCGTTCCCGTATGCGAAACGATTATTGATTGGTGCCGAGTTCGGATCAATGATAATGTATTTCGCATTCAGCATGTTTAGTGCTTTTTGCTGGGGAAGGCTTCCCTCGATGGAAGAAAGTGTCGGTGATTGCTTTAATGCGTTCCCGAGATTCTGTATTTCGGGAATGATAAAGTAATCAATCATATCTTGATAGCGTTGTAATTTTGCGGCACTGTAACCCCCGATTGTTTTGTGGAAATAACTGGTATGGGAATCGTTAAACACGTCTACGGATAAATCCAACACCCGGTAATTAGGATCTTTATCGGTTAAAATAGCATTATCAGCAGGACGTAACTTATATTGGCTATTAAATTCTCGTTGTGTAACGAAATGGTCAGCATTTAAATAACGTTTATCCACGGTCCACATATCTGCAAGAATCAGTAACCCCATGATTATAGCAACTTGGGTTACTTTTAGTTTTTGGATTACCCATGCCCAGATAACGGCTCCTGCCAATAATATAAATGCCAATGAGCGGAAAGCATCGGTGCGGAGTAAAGATTCTCGTTCTGCGGGTAAGTATTGTTGTAACCATTCGGCTTGTGTGTCGATGGGGGCGGAGAAATTTCCGGCAAGTCCGGGAATCAAGGCGAATAAAGCACAAATTCCGGCTGTAATACCAAGAGATATTTTTAATGATTTAACAAGAACTTGTCGTTCAAAGCAGCCATTGAGAATTTTGTTCAGCGTGTATATGCCTAATAACGGGATGGTCACTTGCAGTACAACCAGCATCATCGAAGGTACTCTGAATTTATTGTACAAAGGAACATAATCATAGAAGAAACTTGATAATGCCATGAAATGACGTCCCCAACCCAAGAATAGGGCTAACAGGGATATACCCACGATCCACCATTTCATGGGGCCTTTTATCAAGATTAATCCTAGTACGAATAAGAAAATAGCGATAGCTCCCATGTACATCGGCCCGGCTGTAAATGCTTGAGGACCCCAGTATAAAGGCATTTGCTTGATCATTTGATCTGCATTCTGGGCTCCCGCGCTCTTTAAGAATTTGTAAGTCTCCGAGTTTTTGCTTAATGCCCCGGCCGAGGCTCCTCCTTTAAAGTTCGGGATCAACAGATTCAGGGATTCATCTATCCCGTAACTCCATGCTGTCGCGTATTCTTTATCCAAACCACCTTTGGTTTGGTTCTTTTGATTTAAAGTTAATTCCGAACCACCACGCATGGTATATTTACCATATTCCCATGTCGGCCATAAATGGTTCACGTTCGTAGCCCCGGCCAGTCCGGCAGCAACAATTAACAATATGGTTGTTTTCAAGAATGACGGTAGAGCCTTTTGTTTTATAGCCGTGTATAATTGAGCAATACCGTAGAATATCGTAATAAATGCCAGATAGAATGTGATTTGCGGGTGATTGGCCATAATCTCGAAAGAGAGTGTGATGCCAAACAGCACGGCTCCCAGCCATCGGTTCTTTCGAAAGGCATAAACAAGTGCCGCAAGAACAGCAGGCATAAGGGCGATAGCGGTCATTTTGGCATTATGTCCTACTTGAATGATTTGGAAATTATAGGAGCAGAGTCCAAATGCCAAAGCACCAACAATGGACAACCAAGGATTGACCCCAAATGCCAGCATAAGAAAGTAAAAACTGATGAAACCTAAGATTAAATCGGCTGCAGGCCGAGGACCAACGAATAGAAATTCGTAAATATTTTCCAGATAGTTTCCCTTGTAATAGGTACTGATCATGGTTGTGGGCATTCCACTGAACATGGAATTTGTCCAAAGCGGTTCTTCCCCGTTGTTTGCGGCCCGGTAATCTATCGTTTCTTTGGCGGCACCCACGAAAGAAGAGACATCCGATTGATTGACAACCTTTCCTTGTAACGTGGGATAGAAATATATAAAACCGATCAGGATCAATAATATAATTGCAAATAAATGGGGATAGAATGCTTTCAGTTTTAGCTGTTTCATTTTGAATCTTTTTTAAGGCCATGTTTATTCATCGACAAAAATAAAAAATATAATATGAAATCTTTACTACTCGATGAATAATTGCTATTTTTGTTTATCAAGAATTGAATTATGAAAGTGTTCATGTTATCAAATCCCGCCGCGATACATACTCAACGATGGGTAAGTGCGTTGGCTAAGCGGGGAGTGGAGATTATGTTATACAGTTTTTATCCTTGTGAAAAGGTTGACTATTATAGGGGGATTAAGCATGTACAGGTAAAATCGTTCTGGCAATCACGTGATAGTAAAGGGATCAAGGGTTTTATTTTAGTCAAATTATTTATTTATTACCGGGCGTTGATAAAAGACATCAGAAATTCTATTCAAATATTTCATCCGGATATCGTTCATGCTCACTATTTATCGGATAATGGTTTATTCGGGGCGTTGGCGGGTTTTCATCCATTCGTCGTTTCGGCATGGGGAACAGATGTATATGACTATCCCCGGCGTTCATGGAGCAGGGCTTGTGTGATTAAATATATATTGAAAAAGGCGGATCGGGTTTTGTCTACAAGCCACGTGATGGCCAAAGAACTTGCAAGATATACGGATAAAAAACAAATCCCTGTTACCCCATTCGGAGTGGATATGACATTGTTCAAGAGATTTCCAAAAAAGCATCAGGAGACAGATGGATTCGTGTTTGGAATTGTGAAAACTTTGGAATATGGGTATGGGATAGATACGTTGATTGATGCTTTTGCTTTGTTGTGTAAACGGCGACCAGATCTGAACTTGTGTTTACGGATCGTGGGAGAGGGAAGTGAGAGAGAAAAATTACAGTTACAAGCAATAAATTGGGGGTTGGCAGAAAAAATCATATTTGAAGGAAAGGTCGTACATGATCATTTGCCGGAAGTCATCAGTTCTTTTGATGTATTCGTGGCGCTTTCCCGGGCAGAAAGTTTTGGGGTTGCTGTAGTGGAGGCAATGGCCGTGGGCTGTCCTGTTGTTGTATCAGATGCTCCGGGATTCACCGAAATCGTGAAATCGGGAGAGTCCGGCCTTATCGTTGAACGTGAGAATCCACAACAAGCATCAGAGGCCATGGAAACCCTGGTAAATGATGAAACATTACGGGTTACCTTGGCTCAAAATGGAGAAAAGAGGGTTCGGGAATTATATGATTGGGATAAGAATGTGGAAGATATGATAGAAATATATCAAGAAATCATGGAGGAAAGAAATGTTTAAAGATATAAAGCAAGTCATGAAAGATTCGGTACTTTATGGTATCGGAAATGTGGCTGTCAAGCTTGTCGGTTTTATTCTGATTCCCCTTTATACGGATGCCGAATATTTCTCTACTGCTGATTACGGGTTGATGGGGTTATTGGAGGTGACATCACAAATTTTGATTGCGGTGATGGGACTTTCTTTATATTCCGGGTTGATCCGTTGGTATTGGGATGCCGAATATCGGGATAAACAAAAGACTATTTTTTTCACGACATTGTTGTTTACGATATTGACTTCTTTGTGTATCGGGAGCGTGTTGTGGTTAAATGTTGGTGAGTTATCGGCATTACTGGTACAGCAAGAAGGGTATTCTTTGGGAGGGGAACTTCCATATATTCTTCAATTACTGATATTGACTTCTATGTTGGGTGCAGTTGTTGAAGTTCCACAAAATTTATTGCGTTTACAACGTAAGCCTATCTATTATTCGTTAACGAATATCGTAAGATTATTTGTAACATTAGTTCTAACGATTTATTTTACAATTTCTTTACATCGGGGGGTATCAGGAGTGTATGAGGCGCAATTAGTCGGTATAGCTATACAATTACTTATGGTATTACCACTGGTTATTAAGAACAGTTCTTGTCGAGTAGACCGAAAGTGTACAATACAATTGCTGGCATATAGTTATCCGTTAGTTTTTCCCGCCATAGTAGGAAGTTTACTTACTGTTTTTGACCGTTATATAATAAATCATTTTCAAGGATTGGATGATGTCGGTTTCTATAGTTTGGGATATAAAGTAGGGAATACTCTTAAAGTTTTTATCGTGACATCCGTGCAATTGGCTTTAACGCCTTTGTTGATGAAGAAAATGAATGATCCGGATAATAAACAATTTTATTCAAAAGTATTGACTTATTTTTCTTTTGGTTTGATGTTTTGTGCTTTAGGCTTGAATCTGTTTTCGCGGGAGGGAATTGTTTGGGTGACAACTAATCCGGATTATATAGAGGCGCTTTACGTCATTCCTTTCGTGACCTATGCTATTTTTTTCAGTATGATGCGGGAATGTTGCATGATTGGGTTGCAAATTATGAAGAAGACTAAAATTATAAGTTATGTTATAGTTGGTATTACCATATTGAATTTTTTCTTGAATATGCTACTGGTGCCTTCAATGGGAATGTACGGGGCGGCTTTGGCTACAATGATAGTTCATGTAATTTCGTGGTTGGCATGTTATATATTTGCTCAACGGTATTACCCTATTCCCTATGAATTGTCGAAAGTGGGGAAGGTGCTTGTTGTGGGAACAATATTATACCTGATCGGTATATTATTTAATGAAACAGCTATTGGGATAAGTATATTGGTGAAATTGGTTATTTTGGGCGGATATCCGTTTTTGTTGTATAAATGGCATTTTTACGATAAGGATGAGTGGAATAACTTGAAAGGAGCATGGAAAAAATGGTCTGATCTGAGGCGATTGAAAGAGAACGTGAAAAATGTAAAATACCGGGAGTCATAGGACTATTTCCTATACCGGATGAATTAATTATATTTGTAAGAATCTTAAAATGGACAAATGATGGAAACAGAGCTTTTTAATAGGCAGTATATAATTTCAGAGAAAGAATTGGCTCTAGACGGGTGGAAACAGTTTTTGTTTGATAATTATCATGTTTACGTACATCCGAATCTGGATTATGTACATCAGGATGGGAAATATTTGTCTGTGGCAGTATTGGGTTATCTGTTTGACTATCGGAATACTGAATATACAAATGAAGATATTGTAAAGAGATTATCGGAATCTGTTGACGTGGAAGATTTGATGCGGCAACTGGATCAATATTGCGGTCATTTTATTGTACTTTGTAAAGATGCTGTGGGGGTAAAAATTATACCGGATGCTTGTGCGCAGCGAATCCTTTATTATAAGGATTCTTTTGACGTTTTTGCCTCTCAAGTGAAATTAATAGAACATTTTTTCCCCTTGGAAGATGTTGTAGACCCGGAGGCAAAAGCATTTTTTAATTCATCGGTTTATAAATATCGATTATATGCGATCTCCAACAAGACTTGGAAACAAGGAATATTTCGTTTAATGGCAAATTCCTACCTGGATGTGACTGCACGTAAAGTCGTGCGTTTCTTCCCGGCACAGCCTATTCAGAGACAAGCCTTGCAGGATGTTGTGGAACAGGTGATTCCGATGTTTAAAGGATATATCGAGGCGATAGCGAAACGTTATAAAAAAGTAGTGATCCCCGTGACGGCTGGCTTTGATAGCCGAATGGTTTTTGCCGCTAGTCTTGGTTTGAAAGAGTGTACTTATTTTATTTATAAACATCCTTCTTTTAAAGAAAACCACCCGGATCTGGTTATTCCTAAAAAGTTGACAGAATTAGTTGGGAAATCATTTCAAGTGTTCCGGTATTCGCCAGAGGTCGATCCTATTTTGAAAGAAGTGTATAAGAATAGTGTTGATTATGCCAGAGATCGGACAGCGGCAATGATTCTTTCGGGAAACGGAACTTATTTTAAGGATGCAATAATGTTAAATGGTAATTTAGGAGAGATTGCCCGTAGTTACTACAATTATACAGAGAATGTATCGGGAAGGGAGCTTGCGGCGTTGATGGAGTGTAGAAACTATCCTTATGCCGTACGGGAATTGCAAGCATGGTATGATACGAATCGTCCTCTTTTTAAAGCAAATCATTTAAATGCGCTGGATATGTTGTTTTGGGAGTTGGATTGGGGACCTTCGACTGCACAGTCAAAACAGGAATGTTGGATTGCTTCGGAAGTTTGCTCACCTTTTAACTCCCGAATAATGTTGACAACATTGCTGAGTGCCGATGCAAAGTATCGGGTAAAAGAGTCTTGTCGGGTATTTAGAGAAGTGATTAATCATTTTGCAGGTAAAACAATAGACTTGCCTGTGAACCCGACGGGGAAACATAAAATTATAGCCATGATGAAATGGCTGGGTATTTATTTACCTTACCGGAAATTTCGAATGAATGTGCGTTAATGTGTTTATTTGAATAATAGAATAATATCTTCGGAGCATGAAAATACTGATGGTTTTAGAGAACCAGTTCCCGGATGACGAACGGGTTGAGAAAGAGGCGTTATCCTTGATAAAAGCCGGACATGAAGTCCATTTGTTGTGTGCAACGCTAAAAAAAGAACGTGTCGGGGATGAAAATTATAAAGGAATCAGGTTACATAGAGCCTTGTCGACATCTTTCCTATATAATAAAGCGAAAATTGCCTGTCTGCGCTTGCCCTTCTATTTTATGTTTTGGAAGAAACAGGTCGGGAATTTATTGTGTGCGGAGACTTTTGACGTGATTCATATACATGACCTACCCTTAGCTGAGGTTGGATATTGGGCAAAAAAGAAATTCGGGATAAAATTTGTTTTGGATAGTCATGAGAATTATCCTTATATGTTGGATATGGCTCCCTACACGAAAGGGATAGCCGGGAAGTTGATGTATTCTTTTGATGCTTGGAAACGCTATGAACGGGAGATGATAGGCAAGGCGGATATTGTTATTACGGTATGTAAGGAGATGTCTGACCGGATGAATGATCTGGTTCCACGGACATATTATCACGTGGACAATACGATTAGTATGGAGTTGTTTCCCCGTCCGGAACCACACCCGACGACAGCAGGAAAGATACGTTTACTTTATGTTGGGGGAATCACTTATCACCGGGGATTACAAAATGTGATCAAGGGATTGGCATTGATAAAGGATAAATCTAAGTACAGTCTTGACATATATGGAAAAGGGGCCTATGCCGGAGAGATAAAGGATTTGGTATTAGCACTTGGTTTAGAAGAGATGGTACATTTCCCCGGGTATTTGAAGTTTCCGGTAGAAGCCGTTAAGATGTGCGCCTATTCTTTGGGAGTAATATCGAATCTGCGTTCGGTACAGACCGACTGTTCTTCTCCGAATAAGATATACCAGTACTTTTATTATGGTTTACCCGTGCTGGTGAGCGATATGAATAGTGTTGGGAATATTGTACGAGAGCATCAAGTTGGAGTGGTGTATAAAGATAATTCTCCGGAAGACTGTGCCCGGAAATTAGAGCAGCTGGTAACCTTGGATTTGGAAGATATGGCAACTCGGGCTCACAAATTGTGTTTGGAGCAATATAATTGGGATGTTTCTGTTAAACAGTTAATAGCAGCTTACGAATCTATTCGTTGAAGTTCCCGGATAATGATATGTCCGGCTTGTCCATCCCCGTACAGAGGAGAAGAAAAAACGTCTTTTGTTGTATGTTTAAGTTGCTTGTAGCTGTTTAAAATATCTTCGTATCTCCAACCCGTAATGATATTGGCTCCTTGTTCAACCAGTTCAACCCATTCCGTTTCAGTTCGGAGAGTGATACAGTATTTTTTGAAAAAATAGGCTTCTTTTTGTAAACCACCACTATCCGTGGCAACAAGAGAACAGTGTTTTAGCAGATAAACCATCTCCAGGTAGCCTACGGGGTCCACCAGTTGGAGGCGGGTTTGTTTAAAATTGAAATTCAACTCTTGTAATTTTTTACGGGTACGGGGATGAATAGGAATAACGACAGGCATTTCCCGTGCAATCTCTTCAAGAGCAGCGATAATAGATTGTAAACGTTCGGGAGAATCCGTGTTTTCAGCCCGGTGCAAAGTAGCTAAAATAAAATGTTCCGGAAGTAAAAAATCAGGATGTTTGGCTTTATTGGCATAAAAAAGTGCGGCATCTTGCATGACATCACCACAATTCAATAATGTACAAGGAAATTGTTTAAAGCCTTCTTGGTGTAAATTTTTAATAGCTTGCTCTGTGGGACAAAACAATACGGAACTTATCCTATCCGTGAGAATTCGGTTGATCTCTTCCGGCATATTCATATTGTATGAACGTAGTCCGGCCTCGATGTGTGCAACCCGGATATGTAATTTACTTGCTGCCAAGGCTCCGGCCAGTGTGGAATTTGTATCCCCATAAACGATCACCCAATCCGGCTGTTCCGTTAATAGGATAGATTCAATCTTTTCGAGCATCTGGCCCGTCATTGCTCCATGCGTCATTCCGTTGATATTCAAATTATAGTTGGGTTTGGGTATACACATCTCTTCAAAGAAAATATCAGACATATTCGTGTCAAAATGTTGTCCCGTGTGAACGATAACTTCCTGTATATCCGGGAAACTACTGATGGCTCGACTGACCACGGCTGCTTTTATGAATTGAGGGCGTGCGCCTATGATGGTAACTATTTTCATGTGGTGAATTATGATTTCTTATTTCCGTAATAATTTTTTGAAAATCCTTTTACTTCCTTTCCGAGCAAGGCATTCCAGCCTCCCCAGAGTAACCCGAAGCCATAAGCGAAGACTTGGATGAGCAAAGTAATGATGGAGAGGAAGGCAACAATGATGTTCCGGTATCTGAAAAGTGACTGGAAAAAAGCAAACAAGCAAACAAGCATTAATCCGTAGTCAACAATATTCCATACAAAATGTACGGGAGGATAGTTTTGTCCTGTGAAAAAGGTGCATAATTCCAAAACGACTAATCCAACGATTAATAGGGCCGGGAGCAGGTGAATCGGTTTTAGCGTATGTGGATGGCGTCTGGATAAATTGATGCGTGCAACTCCCCAGTTAAAGATTTGGCGGAAGAACTTGGGTATACTTGTGCGGCGTTTATGATAGACATAAGCATCTGCGATTAGCCCCACTTTAAAACCGGCATTGTATATTCGCATGGAATAATCCATATCCTGACCATGACGCAATCCTCCCATACCTCCAATCATGTCATATACTTTTCTGGATATTCCCATGTTGAAACTTCTAGGATAGAAACGCCCCACGTGCTTTTTATTTCCCCTGGTTCCTCCTGTTCCGATAAATGAGGTCATGGAGTAATTAATCGCTTTCAGTAGGGGAGAAAAAGAGGGATGACAGGTGTCCGGGCCTCCGAATGCGTCATAATGATGTTCGTTTTGGGTCTTCTCAATTTCAGCCAGCCATTGAGGGGGAAACATACAATCGGAATCTACAAAGATAAAATACTCTCCTTGGGCTTTACTCATGCCGTAATTTCTGGCAGCTCCGGGACCTTGATTTTGTTGGTATATCGCTCGTATTTGAAGTCCGCTGGCAGAGTGGTATTGTTCGATGAATTCCTTGAATCCGTCTTTCGAACCGTCATCCACGAATAATAATTCAAAAAGACACCGATTCCCTTCGAGCTTTTCTGCGCTTTCAAGGAGTTCTTTCACTTCTTCCAGACGGTTATATACGGCAATGATGATAGAGTATTTCATGATCTAGTTGTATTTATTATAATCGTGTATACCTGAATGCCAGTTCCTTGTTTGTAATATTTATTGGATTTATTTCAAACCGTGAAAAATTGTCACGGTTTGAAGATAAACTTAATTACGTTCTTCGAATAGCTTAATGCTTTCTTTTTTGTCATAATCATGTTTTTAATAGTAAGCTTCGATGTTATCTTCTACTCGTTTGTGTATGAACTCCTGTTCCCAGATAGCCAGTCCCAGGATGATCCAGATAAAATTGTAGTGCCACCGGAGTTTCGGATGTGCCGGGTAATCCAGAATATAGCGGATATAGTCATAATTGAATATTCCCTGTTTCTCGATATATTCTTTTGTAAGAATCTTCTCGGCTGTATCTTTTAAATCCTTTTTGAATTGTAGATACGGGTTCACCGTGAATCCCCATTTCTTTTTCGTGATAATCTTGGGGGGAAGATATGGTTTCATGGTTTCCCGGAAAAGATTTTTAGTCTGGTTATTTTTGATCTTCATCTCCACGGGGAGAGTAAAGCCGAAGTCTACCAAATCCCGATCAAGGAAAGGAATTCGTTCCTCAACCGAATGGGCCATGGACATCCGGTCATCCGTAAGCAAATAATCGTTTACCATTTTGGATTGAAATTCGGCATATAGCACTTGATCCAATCCGTTCTGGTGGCGTACGGATTCAAAAATCTTGTCAAATTCCTTATGTACCTTGAATTGTTCTATTTCTTGCTGTTTCAAGAACGATTCCGAATAGATATTCTTGTAGAAAGGGTTATCGAAATCCCACGTGTTTCGCAGGATGAGGTAAAAGCGCTCCACGTTCCCGATAGACAGTAACATTTGTACGCCCCGGCGATATTCGTCGTAACGTAATGATTTAGAATTGTTCTGAAGACGGAAGATGAAATCCGATTTCCAGCGTAACATACGTTGTAGCCATTGTGGAGTATGGTGATGCCAGTTTTTGAACGGGTAAATGAATTTATGAATATCATATCCGGCAAATAGTTCGTCTCCGCCTAGCCCTCCGAGAATAACCTTCACGGTTGGGTGGACAAAAGCCGACATATTGAATCCCTGCAATAGATTAATTTTAGGTTCCTCTGCATGCCAGATTACTTTCGGCATTTGTTGCATCGGATTCATCGATAGGCTCAACGTGTGGTGATGCGTGTGAAAGTGATCGGCGATTTGTTGGGCATCGGGAAATTCATCCGTGGGCTCATTAAACCCTAGGGTAAACGTGTTGATCTCGGGAACACCCAGTTCATGCATTTTCTGCACGATCGTTGAGGAATCCAGTCCGCCCGATAGATACACGCCGACTGGAACATCACTGACCAACTGGCGTTTCACTGCCTGTTTGATCAATTCGTTCATTTTCTCTTTCGCCTCGTTTTCCGTGATGGATCGATCGATGTTCACAGCCAGCTGCCAGTAGCGTTTTACCGTGAACAGACCGTTTTCAAACACGGCAAAGTGAGCCGGGGGAAGACGTTTGATGCCTTCAAAAAGAGTCTCATTCCCTTGCGTGTAACGCAAGTTCAAGTGTATATGTAAAGCCTTTAAATTTAATTTCCGTTCATATTTCGGGTGTAGGATAATGGATTTCTGTTCGGAACCGAAAACTAATATACCATCTTTAAGGAAATAGTGTAGAGGTTTAGTTCCGAAATGATCCCGTGCGAGAATCAGGCGGTTATTGTTTTGATCCAGTAGGGCAAAAGCAAAAATACCGTTTAACTTGTTGAAGAATCCGGTTCCGTACTCCTCGTAAAGATGAACCAGAACTTCTGTGTCGGTAGCGGTATAGAACACGTGTCCCTTGGATTTGAGTTCTTCCCGGATTTCTTCGTAGTTGTATATCTCCCCGTTAAAAATGACACAAACACTTTTGTCTTCATTAAAAATAGGTTGATTGCCACACGTGGAGACGTCGATAATGGACAAACGCCGGTGTCCGAGAGTGAAATCCCGGTAGGTATATATAGATTGATCATCCGGCCCCCGATGTTCAATCGTGGTCAGCATTTCCGACATGAGTTGAGTGTTATCTGTATCCCGTTCGAATATTCCGGCTATTCCACACATATTACAAGAGTTTGTTTATACAAAAGTATTATTTTTTCCCGTTTTTATTATAAACGATTCAGTTTCTTTAATGCCGTGAACTTGTGGCGATACATTTTTAAAATATTGGAAATACGGTCATAATGATGGAATTTCTCGCTAAAAAGGCGTAATTCCTCTTTTCCGGTGATTCGATAGAGAATTAGGAGTTGCTGGCGAACAAGTCTGAGATAACCGATCGTGCAGGGGTCATCTTGTGGATAACCGGAAAGATCGCAGCGATTGAATCGAGGCCAGAACCCCATGTCAAACAGAGGAAGTTGACGGGTAAGACCTTCTATTCCTTCATTAAACAGCCGAAGAGCGAGCGCGTACCCGTTGGGGTCCTTGTTTTCGGGAACTGCACGAATGTAATCGTATAAACCGAAAAGGCAAAAGCCATGGCCATCCAGTACTCGTGTCGGACACTCTGCCACGTATTCTTCGTAAAAGGTTTCTCCCTTTTCTCGGTCTACGGAAACCCCTCCGACTGTTATATCCTTCGTGAAAGGAATTAATGCTTGAGTTGCAACCTTCAAGTAGGCATCATCCTCTGTAAGTTGCCAGGCTCTCAATAGCATGGATATTCCCCTACTTTGTGCGAAGGCGGATTTCCAAGGTTGATAAACATGGTATTCGGGTTTAGGCACGTCGGTTAGCCAATAACAACCGAGTTCTGTATGATCTGTCCGATTGTTCATAAACCAGTCTGCAATGCGAAGAAAATGAGCCCTTTTCTCTTCGGAATGTGTCTTTAACCACGAGTGGAATATGGCTAACCCGTACTGTCCGATAGAAATAGGATAGTAGTGCAGTTTTGTATCTTCCACGTCAATATAAGTCGTGTTCAAGGGGACTCCATTTTTGTCGAAAGAGTGAATTAGACGATTGAGCTTAGCTATGTCCTCGTCAAATTTGATGTAATAATAGCCTAGCGTTTCAGATTGATTCTCCATGTTAATTTCGATCTTGCGGTTCGTGTTGAAATCTCGCAAAAGTTTACGTAACATGAAAATAGCTTTTTTAAGCTTCATGGCGGGCTAAGATTTGGGTTAAAGACTGGGTTAAGGACTTTCTCGAATAACGGTTGACTACATTGTCCTCTTTTATAGGAGATTGTGGATCAAAATTATTCAGTAAGGAGGTTAGAAATTGAAACATACCTTCTTCATCGTCATATTCGAATGTTTTCCCGGCCTTACAAACTTGAATGATGGCTGCGGCATCACCATCGGTGGGACCGAGGCAAAGAATAGGGGTTCTGGAGCCGATATACTCGAAAAGCTTGCCCGTGAGATTACCTTTACTCCCTTCGATATTGGGGATAATGAGTAATAGAACAGAAGAACTCTTCATGTATTTGATGGCATTTGCGTGAGCTACGAATGAATGGATTTCTACGAAATCTCCCAGTTGTTCCGAGAGTTTTTGAGCTATACCCTGATCCACTTTACCGACAAAACGTAGTTTGAGTTTTCCTGATGTGGAAAGTCTTTTAACTGAATGGATAAAGGAATCAATCGTGTAGTCAGCCGCCAAAGTCCCCGTGTAGGTAATTGTGAAAACATCTTCCTTTGGAATAGTTAGGTCGAAATCCTCGGCATCGAATCCATTAGCGATAACTTTTATTTTAGAGGCTTGAATGGCCGGAGATTTTGCTGCCAGTTGCTTTTTGATGTAGTCGCTTACCGTGATTACCTGATCTGCATCCAGAAGAACATTTCGTTCATATTGCCGGTCAATCGCTTTTGCAATGGGAGTTGGGTACATCTTATTATAGTAATAGATGTCAGTCCATGGGTCTCGAAAATCAGCAATCCAATGCAGATGGAAACGCTTTTTTAGTTTTTGTCCGACCAGATGGGTTGACATAGGCGGGCCCGTTGTGATGACGGCATCTATTTTTTCTTCCTGAATAATTTGGATTGCTTGGTGATAAGCGTGTTTATTCCAGCCTCTCCGGGCATCCGGTAGAAAGAAATTACCCCGGATAAAACGGGCAATCTTCTGTTTTAGACTGGGACTCCCTTCATTGACGAATCCGCTATACGGGGCACTTTGGGCTTTAGTCAGTTTTTTATAATATTCATATATACCGGAACAATCCGTTCGATACACGATTTGTCCGGCTCGTACATCTTGTTCCAGCGTGTGGTCTTTTATGGGATATTCAGCCTTTTCCGGATCAACCGTGATAATGATCGGATCATAACCAAATTCCGGAAGGTATTTCGAGAACTTCAACCAGCGTTGAACTCCCGGTCCTCCTGAAGGTGGCCAATAATAGGTGATGATCAGAATCTTTTTCACGGTGATATCTCTATCGGTTAAAGAATTTACGAATTTGTTCGATGATGTACTCTTGCTCTTCCGCTTTCATTTCCGTGTGCATCGGCAGCGATAGTACCTCTTCGCTTAATTGTTCAGCAACGGGGAATGTTCCTTGCCCTTGTCCCTTTTTAGCATAAGCCTCTTGCAAATGCAAGGGGATAGGATAATAAATCATGCTGGGAACATCATGTTCTGCCAAGAAAGATTTCAACTCATCCCGTAGGTGATTTTCAACCCGGATGGTGTATTGATGGAACACGTGTGTGCTATTAGCAGCCCGTTGTGGAAGGATAATTCCTTTTACTGTTGCTAACCCTTTGTCATAATGTTCAGCGGCTTGATTACGGGCGGCTGAATATTCATCGAGGTATTTTAGTTTTACATCCAAAATAGCAGCTTGCATGGTATCCAAACGAGAGTTACATCCCACGACACTATGGTGATATTTGATCTTTTGCCCGTGATTGGCAATCATGCGGGCCCGTTCGGCTAATTCGTGATCTCGGATGAATAAGGCTCCACCGTCCCCGTAACATCCTAAGTTTTTGGAGGGGAAGAATGAGGTTGTACCAATATCCCCAATACATCCGGCTTTTTGTTGGAGACCGTTACTGAACGTGTAAGTGGCCCCGATAGCTTGTGCCGTGTCTTCTACCACGTAAAGTTTGTGTCGGCGGGCTATATCCATAAGCGGTTCCATGTCTGCGCATTGGCCGTACAAGTGAACAGGAACGATTGCTTTCGTGCGGGGGGTAATTTTTTCTTCTATTTTGGTAACGTCAATCGTGAAACGATCTGCCACACAATCCACGAAAATAGGTTCTAACCGTAAAAGGGCAATCACCTCGGCTGTGGCCACGTAAGTATGAACAGGTACAATCACCTCGTCCCCGGGTTGTAACCCGAGAGCCATTAAAGCAATTTGTAGGGCATCCGTGCCGTTGGCACAAGGAACAACATGTTCTACTTGATTATATTCTGCGAGATGTTGGGCGAAAGTCTTCACTTGGGGGCCGTTAATGAAAGCCGTGGTGTCAAGTACTTCCTGTATGGCGTTATTTATTTCCTCCCGGATGCGTTCATATTGTCCGTTAAGGTCAACCATCGTGATTTTCATTGTGATATAAAATTAGATTTATTCTTCTATTTTTTGAACTAACCCGTTTTGTAAATGATAGCGTTGTTTGCTTTCCGGACATTCGGCTATTCCCTTTTCGTCAAAATGAAGACGATGCCCGTATTCACTCATCCAACCGATTTGTTTAGCCGGATTACCAACTAACAAAGCGTATGCAGGAACAGTTTTTGTTACAACGGCCCCGGCTCCGATGAAGGCGTAAGCCCCAATGTCATGCCCGCACACGATCGTGGCATTGGCTCCGATGGTAGCCCCTTTGCCCACGTGCGTTTTGGCATATTGACTTTTCCGGTTTACTGCACTACGAGGATTGGTCACGTTCGTGAATACGCATGATGGACCCAAGAAAACATCATCGTCACAAGTGACTCCCGTGTACACGGATACATTATTCTGTACTTTTACTTGGTTCCCGAGAACTACCTCCGGGGATATGACGACGTTTTGCCCGATGTTACAATTCTCTCCGATCCGGCAATTACTCATAATGTGGGAGAAATGCCATATTTTAGTTCCTTTTCCGATTGTTGCGCCCTCGTCTACGATGGCGGTCTCGTGTACGAAATAATCTTTCATATCTGAATCATTTTACTGGCAAAGATAGTTTTTCTATTAAAGTATTGAAAGAAACGGGGGTGATGTTTTTCTTTCGAGGAAATAAAAAAGCCGCCTTGACGGGCGGCTTTTTCGGTTTGTGGTTTAGGTTACTAGTAAAATTTGTATCTTGTATCAACCACTCCGGCATTCTTCACTAAAGCGGGGAGAATCAAACGGAACTTGGTGTATAGATTCGTTTGTTCGATACTTCTCTTGGCAGCTTCAATTTGTTCGGGAGTAACTGTTTCAACAGTTTTAGAGTTTACAACCACAACATAAACTCCTTGGTTACCGATGATCGGTTTAGAAATTTCGTTTTCTTTCATTGTAACAACTTCGGCAGTCAGCACGGGTTCGATACCAACTCCGGGAACTTGGAATGAACTGAAACTAACATCCGTGGCATCCATTACCTCTGCATTGGCTTTTTGGGCAACAGAAAGTAAACTTTCACTTCCGGAAATAGCATTGGTCAATTCCTTGGCAATGATTTCGCCCTTCTTTTTACGGATAAGTTCTGTGCGGATAGCTGCAGAAACAGAGTTCAGAGGTGCGATACCTTCTTCTTGAATTCCGGTTAGAACCACAACAGAGAATTTGTCTCCAGCCTCAAAGATCGGCGATTTCTCTTTGGTCGTCAGGATGAAACCCGGTTTTTCAGCCATATAAGCCTCGCGGATAATATCTCTTGCGTTATCAATGCCTGCAATCTGATAATCGTTTTTACCTAAGTTTGCGATACGTTTGGTTTGATTATTAGCAGTTAAAGCTGCCTCAAAATCTTCTACGGTATTGATATTGTTTGCAAAAGTACGTGCGTCGTTATAAATCTTGTTGATCGTTTGTTGAGACGGGGTAATTTCTTTTGCAACGATTCCGATTTGTACCTTATCAACAGGTTTTGATCTGTCTGTTACTTGCAAAACATGGAAACCGTAATTTGATCTTACCACTTTCACCTCGTTTTTGTTAGAGAAGAACGCTGAATCAGCAATTGGTTGGAGCATCTGATCTTGGGTGAACCATCCGAAATCCCCACCATTTACAGAAGTATTCTGATCGGCAGAATATTGTCTTGCTAAAGCATCGAAATCTCCGCCTTTACGGATTAAGCCTGCTAAACTATCGGCTAATTTCTCTGATTGAGCCATATTGTTTGATGCGATCAAGATATGACGGGCTCTTACTGAGTCGGGTAATACACGGCGGTCGGCAACACGAACGATATTGTAAGCGTTATCTTTCAGATAAGGTCCGAATACGGCATCGCTCTTTTCCGTGAACAGGAATTCATCCAGTTCCTCGTTATCCAATTCTCCCTTTTTATAATATTTGGGTTGGAATCTTTTTTCAGATGAAAGGTTAGCGAATTCAAGCACGTTCTTTGCTTCTGCAAATTCGGGTTTCAAGTCATTCACCCAGTCTTCCGTTTCTTTAATGTCTTCGGCTGAGGCCGTGATGTCAAAATTCACGTAAGCAATTTGTCTGGCTTCTTCGCGTTCAAACAAATATTTGTGTGAATTATAATAATCTTTGATCTCGTTAGCTGTTACTTTTACTGCAGAGTCGCTAACCGTGTTGTAGCTTTTCATGATAAAGCTGATGTCAGCTGTCGTTGCTGCACTTTCTGCAAGTTCTTTGGCTTGAGCATCTGTTACAAACAAGCTTTTTGCTAACAGAGTATTATATTTTTCTTGTTTACGAGCCGTGTTTACTTGCTCTTCCATGTTCAACCAATATTCCTTTTGCGGGGTCCCGGCAGGAGCTTCGATCAATTGTTTGATGATCAGACGGGCTCTTTCTTTGTCTACCTGTCCCGTGTTAGGATCTGCGAATAACTGGCTGACAGCCGGGTTCATGTTGCTCCCTAATAAGAAATCGTATAACTCGTCACCGCTAACGTCCAAACCTAATTCCTCGTATTCCTTGTTCAGAATGATTTCGGAAACAATCTGATTCCAGGTATTTTCCCGGATCATTCTTTGTTGCTCATCCGTTAAGGCAGATAAACCGTTCATGCTTTTGATGAAATCTTCATTCTTCATAATCTTTTGTTGATATTCTTGAATGCCGATAGTTTCACCTCCAACTTCTCCAACTTTGTTTCTGGAACGATTGATAAGGCTGGCGCCAGAGCTAAGAGCATCACCAACAATAAACGCCACGAGGGCTAATCCAATCACGATACTAACAAGTACTCCACCGCGATTTCTAATTTTTTGTAACGTTGCCATTTATATTAAAATTTTATGTTTCTACACACGAATTTATTCTATTTTTCGAGGGTACGAATATATAAAATGGATTGGTTTTATGCAAATAAATTTCAATCCCTTTCGTTTATTGCCCTATTCCTTCTTTTTCGTTTCCTTTTTTGTCTCTTTTTTCGTTTCCTTTTTTGTTGCCTTCGGGGCCGCTTTTTTTGTTGTCTTTTTTGTCGTTTTTTTCTTACTGTCCCCTCCCTTTGCAATGATCTCCATGGTTTCCTCAAAGGTTAATTTGTCTGCTTCTTTTCCTTTGGGAATCTTATAGTTCACTTTGTTGAACGTGATGTAAGGTCCAAAACGTCCGTTAAGAATTTGTACTCCGTTTTCAAACTCTTGGATCTTCCTATTTTTTTCGATTTCTCGTTTCTCGTTGATTCGTTCGATAGCGGTTTCAAGAGTTATTGTTCCCGGATCGTCAACGCCTTTTTTCAAGGAAACGAAAAGTTGATTATGCTTGATGTAAGGTCCAAAACGACCGATGCCGACACTGACAGGTTTCTCTTCGAATTCACCCAGTTGACGGGGAAATTTGAACAAGTCTAAAGCTTCTTCCAAGGTAATGGTTTCCATCAGTTGCCCTTTGAGCAGCCCGGCATAACGTACGGATTCTCCTTCACCAATCTGAGCCATCGGTCCAAAACGTCCGATTCGTACGGAAACGGTTTCTCCTGTTTGTGGATCTTTACCAAGTTCCCGGGCTCCCGTGTTTCGTTCGGATTCTTTCAACGTTTTCTCCACGTTAGCATGGAAAGGTTGATAGAATGTTCCGATCATGGATTGCCATTCAACCTCTCCTTCGGCAATGTGGTCAAGGGCATCCTCGGCATTTGCCGTGAAATTATAATCCATGATATTCGTGAAATAATTGGAAAGGAAATCCGTCACGACCATTCCGATATCCGAGGGAAACAATTTCTTCTTTTCCGCACCGAATATCCGGCTGATCTTCTTGACTTTTATATCTTGTCCTTTAAGGTCTATCTGGTCTAGTTGACGTTCTGTACCATCCCGGCTTTCCCGTAAGATATATCCCCGGTTCTGGATTGTGGTAATCGTGGGTGCGTATGTTGACGGACGTCCGATTCCCAAAGCTTCCATTTTCTTCACGAGACTGGCCTCCGTGTAGCGGGGGGGATGCGTCGTGTATTGTTCTAAGGCTTGAATCAGGGAACGTTGTAACTGGTCTCCTTTATGTATTGCAGGTAATAAGGCCGCTTCATCGTCTTCTTTCTCGTCATCGAAAGATTCCATGTACACTTTGAGGAAACCATCGAAAACGATCACTTCACCCACGGCCTCGAACGTGTGTTTCTCCCCGGTAATGGCGATCGTTATGGTCGTTTTTTCCAGTTCGGCCTCTGCCATTTGGGAGGCGAGAGTCCGTTTCCGGATTAACGAGTAAAGTTGCTGTTCATTCTTGTCTCCGCTGATCGATTCCTTGTCCATATAGGTCGGGCGAATGGCCTCGTGAGCCTCTTGCGCTCCTTTCGTCTTCGTGGCGAAATTCCTGGGTTTGGAATATTTTTCTCCCAGCGTGTTGCAGATAACGGTTTTTGCCGCACCGATAGCCAGTTGGGATAGGTTCACGGAGTCTGTTCTCATGTAGGTGATGTGTCCCTGTTCGTATAGTTTCTGGGCCACGGCCATTGTCTGTGAAACAGAGAATCCCAATTTGCGGGATGCCTCCTGTTGTAGCGTGGATGTCGTGAACGGTGGTGCCGGTTTACGGCTACTCGGTTTTGTCTCGACATCACTTACTGAAAATGCCGCTTTCTTGCAATGTTCCAGAAAGTGAACCGTCTCTTCCTGCGTGGAGAAACGTTCGGATAATTCTGCCTTTAAAGGGATCGAATTACCATTTGCGTCTTGGGTTTCGAATGTTCCGGTAACCTTATAATATTTTTGTTCAACGAAATGGTTAATCTCCCGTTCCCGTTCAACGATGAGTTTTACGGCAACGGATTGAACCCGTCCGGCTGACAAGGAAGGTTTCACTTTTTTCCATAGGACCGGTGACACTTCGAATCCGACCAGTCTGTCAAGAACCCGGCGGGCCTGTTGGGCATCCACGAGGTTTTTATCAATGTCCCGGGGATTATTGATCGCGTGTAAAATAGCATCTTTCGTGATTTCGTGAAAAACAATCCGTTTCGTGTTCTCCTTCTTCAACCCCAGAACTTCGAATAAATGCCAGGCAATAGCTTCTCCCTCGCGGTCCTCATCGGAGGCTAACCAAACCGTTTTGGCTTCCTTGGCAAGTTGTTTCAGTTCTTTTACAATCGCTTTCTTGTCGGGTGATATTTCATATTTTGGTTGGAAATTATGTTCTATATCAATCCCCAAATCTTTTTTTTCAAGATCCCGGATATGTCCGAAACTAGATTTTACAACATAATTCTCTCCTAAAAAACGTTCAATAGTCTTGGCTTTAGCCGGAGACTCGACAATTACTAAATTTTCAATCATATACGATTTTCTTTTACATTTCCGTTTCCTTCCGAAACGGATTTATCGCTTTTTTTAAGCTGTTCGTCCTAAAATTAGGGTGCAAACTTACGTAAAACAATTGAAAATGAAAAACTCTACCCATTTTTTAGTAAAAAACTCTCTCCAAAATAGCGAAGAGGATGTTCCTTAGAAACATCCTCTTCGTGCATATTATTATAAGTATTCCGGAGTTTATTTCCCCGTGTTCGCTTGAACTATTTTTTGCCAACGGGCTTTTTGCGTGTCATTTGCTTTTGCCAATGAACCGGATAAATAGTAAGCTATCATTTGAGAATCTTTTCCCAGTTTCGGGAGTTCTTTCTCGCAAGCTGTCAAGATCTTGTCAATATTTTCTGTCTTCACAGCCTTTGCGATGGCTAAAGAAGACAGTAAGGTTTTCTCGTTTGATAATTTCAGTGCTTTTACTTCCCGTCCGATAGCGTCTAAACGTTTTACATCGGTTTTTTGACCACGTCCGGCGATAACCATTAATATTTCACGGAAAAGACCTTCACTCAAACGGCTATCTACTTTCTCCTTGCCAATGGTTTCGTTGAATTTGCTCCGGTTGTCAGTCAAGAATTTTGCCGCTTCTGAATCTTTTGGGCTTAATTCACTATTACCAAAAATGAACCAGTAATCTTCTGATAATTTTTCTTCATCGGTAGAAATTTTCAATAATTCGTCTACGATGGCTTTTGCGTTCGGATCGTAATTAGCTACCATCACTTGAGCGTATTGAGATAAAAATGCTTTATCTCTATTACCGCTATTGTATTTTGCATCTAAAGCTCCTAAAGCTTTGTTGTCATCGAAAGATTCCTTCACTCTCTCGATGAATTTCTCACCTTCACCACCACCGACAAGTTTATGACGAATGGTACCGTCCGGATTTACGATCACGAAAGTTGGGTAGGCACGAACACCGAATTTTTTTGCTAGTTCAGGACCTTCTCCTTTTTCCATATCATATTTTAAGCAGATGAAGTTCTGATTTAGGAAATCTCCCACGTTTTCTTGTTTGAATACGGTTTCTGACATATACTTGCAAGGGCCGCACCAAGTCGTGTAGCAGTCAATGAAAAGTTTACGTCCTTGTTGTTTTGCCATTTTCAAGGCATCTTCATAACTTAACTCGTAGAAATATACACCAACATGTGCTGCAACCTTGAATTTTTCAAAGAAGTTGGTCATGTAGGCTTTCCCGTTTTCCGGGCTATTGGCAATGAATTTATCTCCTAATGTTACGATACGCCCGGCTTCGGCTTTGTTCACCTTGGAACTGATCGAGTTTAAGGCGTTTACGATAGACCATAGTTCTTCGCTCTTGGTTTCTGCTGCTTGTTCAGCGAGAGAAATAATTTTATCCACGTTCTGGTCAATCGTGGCTTGAGCCAACTCGATCTTGCTCATCAATTGATCTTTATTCTCCAAATCGATATTGGTTAATTCTTGGCGAATTTGCTCAAGTGTCTTAGCGGGTTCTTTTGCGTTACGGCGAGTAGTATTATCAATAGCTTGACTATAATTACCATAAAGGTAAGCATCTACTTTCTCTTTGCCGATGTTTTTATTGAACACGGCAAGGTTATTTACGACAAGTTTGAAATTATCAGAACCGTAAGGACTTTCTTCGAGAATAGGCCAGAATTCTTTTTTCATTTTATCCTTGTCTTTCAGTATTTTATTCAACTCTTCGCCTACTTTTTCGCTTTTTGCTTGTTCATAAGCATCGTTCAATGCGATCTGGTAAGCCATGAGTTGTTTCTTGTTCATTTTCCCTTTCTCGTATAATTTGTTCAAATAATCGAGAGAGGTCTTTTCGTTCAGTCCTTTTTCAACTCTTGCAATGAATCCTTCCAGATCCCCGCCGCCAACCACTTTGTGTTGTACCGATCCATCGGGACGAAGAATCAAGAACGTCGGGTAGGCTCTGACTCCAAATTTTTTACCCAGTTCAGGGCCTTCTCCTTTTTCCATATCAAATTTCACGCAAACAAATTTAGGATTGAAAAATTCTCCGGCTTTTTCCTGCGGGAAGATGGTTTCTGACATGTACTTGCAAGGACCGCACCATGAGGTATAGCAATCCATGAAAACGAGTTTGTTCTCTGCTTTGGCTTTAGCCAATGCTTCATCAAACGTGATATGCTCGAAATTCACGCCTCCTTGACAGAATGCCGTGAGACTAAGCATCAAAAATGCAACAATTGAAATAAGGCTTTTCATAAATTCAACAATAAATTGGTAAATAAAGTTGCAAGGTAGGAAAGAAAGCCTGACGCTGTTATTCCATGGTTTAACATTAACTTATTTTTAAAATAAAAGAGGCCTGAAAGCCTCTTTTTATCGTCTACTATAACATTTTTTTAAGGATTGACTGCTTACTTTTTCGAGGCGAAAAACTTTCGGTGGAAAAGCAACAGGATAAATACACCTATTGTAATATAAGAGTCGGCCAGGTTAAATACCGGGCGGAAGAATACGAAGAAATCACCTCCCCAGATGGGAATCCATTGAGGAAGAAAACCTTCGTAAAGCGGGAAATAAAGCATATCTACCACCTTCCCGTGCAGGAACGAGGAGTACCCGCCCCCGTGAGGGAATAGAGTGGCTACTTGTGAATAGCTGTCACTGAAGATCATCCCGTAGAACGCGCTATCGATGATGTTGCCTATTGCCCCGCAGAAAATTAACCCGAAAGAGAGAATAACCCCCATGGGTGCTTTTTCTTTGATGAGACGTCCCAAGTACCAAGCGATGCCCACTACGGCAATTAAGCGGAATACACTTAAAACGGTTTTTCCCCACTTGCCTCCCCCGAGTTCCATCCCGAAGGCCATCCCGTTGTTTTCAATAAAATGAATTTTGAACCAGTCTCCGAAGACACTGAATTCATCCCCGATCATCATGTGGGTCTTGATCCAGATTTTAACAACTTGATCAATGACTAATAGGGCAATAATAAAAATAATAAGTTTTTTCCGCGTACTCATCTGTGTGATAAAATTTAAAGCGACTCTTAATCGCTTTTGCGATTAAGAGTCTTGTCCCATTTTGGCATCCATACTCAATGTTGCATGAGGTACGGCGCGTAATCTTTCTTTGGAGATCAGTTTTCCGGTTACCCGGCAGATCCCGTAAGTTTTATTTTCAATTCGTACTAACGCAGCCTCTAGGTGAGCAATAAATTTTGCCTGCCTTTGTGCCAGCCGACCGGCCTCCTCTTTGGAAAGAACAGATGCCCCCTCTTCCAATACTTTAAAAGTGGGAGACGTGTCGGCAATGTCATTCCCGTCGCTGCCAGAGATCGAGGCTTTCAGCACCTCGTAATCTCTTTTCGCCTTTTCGAGTTTCTCAAGAATCAATTCTTTGAATTCTTGCAACTCTTCATCCGAATATCTAGTTTTCTCGGCCATAGTTGTAAAGTTTTTGTCTAAGTTAATAAAAAATCCGCTATGTAATCTTTCCCGTGGAAAAATATCCACTTTTACTTGTAACAAGGGGAAGAGGTTACATTTTTTGGATCTTAATAAACGTTTGTATGTCGTCGATTTCGATGGGTTGGGCACCGTCCTCGGCTTTATCTATTAGCGTAACGTTCTCTGCCAGAACTTGGCTGGCGATGTACGCCTTGAAGTTCTCGACGGCCTCGTTGATCTCTTTGTGCTTCCCGATGTAAAGATCAATTTTGTCTGTCACGTTGAAATCACTCTCTTTTCTCAAGTTCTGGATTCGGTTGATCAATTCTCTGGCGATACCTTCTTCACGTAATTCTTTCGTGATGTTGATGTCTAGGGCAACCGTGAGACGTCCCTCGTTGGCCACTAACCAGCCCGGGATATCTTCCGATAAAATTTCCACGTCTTCCAGTGTCAATTCCAGCGTTTCTGTTCCCACTTCCAGAGAATAAGTTCCTTGTTTCTCGAAATTGTAAATATCATTCTGGTTCATTTCTGCCACGAGAGCGGAAATCTGTTTCATGTATTTACCGTATTTCGGTCCTAGGGTCTTGAAGTTCGGCTTGATCTTCTTTACCAAGATTCCTGCCGTGTCAGTGATGTACTCGATCTCCTTCACGTTGACTTCCGACAGGATGATATTCTTCACGGCATCCAGTTGGGTAGTCATCTCGTCATTCAAGATCGGGATCAGCAACTTGCACAGCGGTTGTCTTACCCGGATTTGCACTTTGCGTCTCAGTCCAAGTACCATGGAAGATATTTGTTGAGCCATATTCATCCGTTCCTCCAGTTGCTTGTCAATCATTGATTCGTCGGCCACCGGGAAATCTACCAGGTGAACGTCCGTCGTGTATCGTCCCGTAACCTTGTTTAAGTCCGTGAACAAGCGATCCATGTAGAATGGTGCGATGGGCGAGGACAAGATTGCCACGGTTTCTAAGCAGGTATATAACGTTTGGTAAGCCGACAATTTATCAGTGGTTTGCTCGCCACCCCAGTAACGTTTACGGGAAAGGCGCACGTACCAGTTCGACAGGTTCTCGATCACGAAATCCTGTATAGCTCGTCCGGCCCGTGTCGGTTCATATTTCTCGTAAGCCTCGGTGACCTCTTTAATCAAGCTGTTCAATAGAGAAAGAATCCAGCGATCGATTTCCGGTCTCTCGTTAAACGGAACTTCTGCCTCTGCATACGTGAACTTGTCTATATTAGCGTACAAGGCGAAGAAACTGTACGTGTTATACAGTGTCCCGAAGAACTTACGTTTCACTTCTTCCACCCCGGCGATGTCGAATTTCAAGTTATCCCATGGTTGAGAGTTCGTGATCATGTACCAACGCAGAGGATCGGACCCTTGTTTCTCGATCGTGTCGAAAGGATCAACGGCATTGCCCAAACGTTTGGACATCTTGTTTCCCTTGGCATCAAGCACCAGTCCGTTGGATATGATATTCTTGAATGCCACGGAATCGAACACCATGGTCGCGATAGCGTGTAGCGTGAAGAACCAACCGCGGGTCTGGTCCACTCCTTCGGCGATAAAGTCTGCCGGGAAATTTGTCCGGTTGTCGATCAATTCTTTGTTCTCGAACGGGTAATGTACCTGTGCGTAAGGCATGGCCCCCGAATCGAACCACACGTCGATCAGGTCTTTCTCCCGGTACATCGGTTGCCCGGAGGGAGAAACCAGTATAATGTCATCCACGTACGGGCGGTGCAGGTCGATTTTCTCGTAATTCTCTTTCGAGTAGTCTCCCACCTTGAAGTCTTTGAAGGGATTCTCCTTCATGATTCCTGCCTGTATCGCTTTTTCAGTTTCTTCAACTAATTCTTTCACAGAACCGATACATTTTTTCTCTGTCCCATCCTCGCTAACCCATATCGGTAGGGGAGTTCCCCAGTAGCGGGAACGAGAGAGGTTCCAATCCACCAAATTCTCCAACCATTTCCCGAAACGGCCTTCGCCCGTGCTGGCGGGTTTCCAGTTGATAGTCTTGTTCAGCTCGATCATGCGATCCCGAACGGCTGTCGTTTTGATGAACCAAGAATCCAACGGGTAATAAAGTACCGGTTTGTCGGTTCTCCAGCAATGCGGGTAATTATGTTCTTGTTTCTCGACCTTGAACGCTTTGTTCTCCCGTTTTAACAGGATACTTAAATCGATGTCAAGAGTCGGGTCATTTTCAGTTAAAGTCGGATCGTAAGCGTTTTTCACGAATCGTCCGGCAAATTCCCCGTACAGGTCCGTGTTGACGTTATTTTTCAAGTATTCCGGGTCAATGTCTTCCATCCGGAACAAGCGTCCCCGTTTGTCCACCATGGGTTGCTTGCTGCCTTCCTTGTCAATCAATTGCAAGGGGGCTATGCCGGCCACTTTGGCCACCCGGTCGTCATCGGCTCCGAAAGTCGGGGCAATATGCACGATTCCGGTACCATCTTCCGTGGTAACGTAATCACCTAGGATCACGCGGAACGCATCACCCATGGGTTGCATCCAAGGCAAAAGTTGTTCGTAACGTATGCCTTCCAGCTCCGGCCCTTTATATTCGGCCACGATCTGGTAAGGGATCAATTTATCTCCTTCCTTGTAGTCTTCCAAGGCGATGCCTTCAGCTTTTTTGTTGAAGTACGCGCTGAGACGATCTTTCGCCATGATAATGGTTACCGGGCGGAATGTATAAGGATTATAAGTTTTTATTTCCAGATACGTGATGTTCGGGCCTACTGCCAATGCCGTGTTGGAAGGTAACGTCCAAGGCGTGGTTGTCCAAGCGGTGAAATATACCTCATCGCTGAAAGCGAATAATTTTTCCGATTTTTCGTCCCGGATCACTTTAAATTGAGCCACACACGTCGTGTCCTTCACGTCCCGGTAACATCCCGGTTGGTTCAACTCGTGCGTGCTTAATCCTGTTCCGGCAGCGGGGGAATAGGGTTGTATCGTGTACCCTTTGTACAGGAAACCTTTCTCGTACAATTGTTTCAACAAATACCATAAGGTTTCGATGTAACGGTTGTCGTAGGTGATGTACGGGTTGCTCATATCTACCCAGTAACCCATCTTGTTCGTCAAATCTTCCCATTCGCGGGTGAATTTCATGACGTCGGAACGACATTCTTTGTTGTAGTCGGCCACGGAAATCGTTTTCCCGATATTTTCTTTCGTGATACCGAGTTTCTTTTCAACCCCCAATTCAACGGGTAACCCGTGTGTATCCCAACCGGCTTTTCGCTCAACGAGAAATCCTTGTAAAGTTTTGTATCTGCAAATAATATCTTTAATCGTCCTAGCCATTACGTGGTGAATACCTGGCATCCCGTTTGCCGAAGGGGGACCTTCGAAAAAGACAAACGAGGGGTGCCCCTCTCTATTCTTCAAGCTTTGCTCGAAGGTATTGTTTGATTCCCACTCTTTCAAGACATCCTTGTTTACCTGAGAGAGATCCAAACCTTTGTACTCTTGGAATTTTTTGTCCATCGTGACTCCTGATTTTAAGATATTACTTATTTGCACATTTAAAAAATCAAGTTGCAAATATACCATTTATTTGTGAAACTGGAAATCCTCTTCTTTTTTTCGTGCATTCATTCTTTTAGAGGGTAATAAAAGACGTTTAGGAGTGGAGGTCATGATTTGCTGCCGTTTTTCTAAATCACTTCAGTATGAATAGAGTAGCAATACATGACGTGTTACGGATAAAGTAATTTTAATATCCTATTAAAATTCTAATAGAACGCTATTATATATAGCGATTTAATAGGGATTTAATAGCGTTCTAATAGCGCTTTACACGAAAGAGATCCGTTGTTGATGAGGATATGATAATGGATTATGGTATTAAATTTTCGGGTCAACGGTTTGTTGTCCTGTAATATACCTTCTCATGTCGGATTCTTCACCCGACATGAGAAGTATGATTCGTTTTTCTTTGAACTAAACTACGGAACTTGTGGTTGGCCTCCCGGCAGGAATTGGAAAATTAACGTGGGGAGTTGCTGTTTCGTGTTCTGCCCGATCTGGATGAGCGGTCTGAAATAATCCGGATATTTTTTGACCATGGGGTACACTGTGACATACCCGTGGCGGAACCAGCGGTCGATGATCACGTGAGAGATTTTTTGTTCTTGGAAACGGTTGAACAGGTCATCCGGTTCGGCATACTGGGGAAAAGAGGTCGATTTTCTACCGCCTGAAAAGAGGTAAAAAAGTTCCGGTTTCCGGCAGGCGATGCGGGCTTCTTCGGGTAGATTCTTTTTACACCAGTTGATGGCATAGATGTACTCCACGAAGGCGGCATCGGCAATTTTTTCATTCCATTGCTTGTATGTCGCAAAATTCTGTTGCGGTTTCAAGGCTTTCGCGTAGTGCGGGAACATGAAGAACACGAGGAACACGATCAGGCCTCCCGCGGGAATTATGTGTTGGTATTTGCCAAATGAAAGTTTTTTAGTGATCGAGTTCATGATTTCAAGGCAACCATTCAGGAACAGGAATATGAAAAGGGGGATGATCCCGATAAAATAGCGGTGTCCGGCGTATTGCTCCGGCCAGATCATGAGTACGGCCATCGTGATGCCGATGTACAGGAACAGGAGTAATTGCATTTTTTTCAGCGCGATTAATCCGAGTAGAACGATGATTAAGATGCAAATGCCCTCGATCAGTCCTGAAGTGGTTATTTTTTCATCGAATCCGGGATCATCGGAAATGATGGCAGTGGGGATCCATTTGCCCACGTAGCTGACTAGGTTATTTTCGATACGTTCTGTCCAGTCCGAGAACGTGGCCATGGTTTCACCCTTGGGTTTCTTTTTGAAGTCATGGAGATAGTCACTACTCGTGACCCCAATACTTTTATTTCGCATATCCCAGGCTGTTTTCGCCCCTGCAAAGGATGCTATGACCACGCATAGGATAATGAGGTGGCTGAACAGGGCTTGTTTGTTGGCAGCCTGTATGGTGATCTCGTCATTTTTACGCTTACTTTTGAGGAGCGTGAGACCTTTTTGGACACAAAGAATACCGAGGTAAATCATTATTGCCAGAATGATGGATGTTCCCATGGTCCGGACAAAATAGATGTAATTCAGCGCGATAATCATCAGAATGAAATAAATGATCTGGGAACGGGGGCGCTTTTTACAGAACAGGTGGTTCATGTCAATCAGGGAGATCAAGTACAGGACTCCCAGCGTGAGGAAGGTAAATAGCATTTCGCTCATGACAATCGTGGAGTAACGTAGTAATGCCTGCTGCATACAGCATAACAGGCAGGTTGACAGGGCGACGAATAAGTTCCCCGAAATCCTTTTCAGGAGGAAAAAAAGGATTAGGATGGACAACCCGAATAAAATGCCGTTTGCTATTTTTAAAGCCGTGTAGGAATGGGTGAAAAGTAAAATCCCCGCGTTAAACAGGGGGTAACCCGGTGGGAAATGGGAATGAGGGGTTTCTTCCAGAAACATAATATTCGTGTAGCCTTTCCCGGCGGCAATGGCTCTTCCCAGGGCATAATAGTAAACGTTATCCCCGTTCAGATCCGGTTTGAAGTCAAATATTTCCAGGTAATTCACGACGAATACGCATACGATGATCGTGAGGCAGAGATAAATCCATGTAGTCGGTTTTATTTTATTAAAAATTCCCATACGAAAATTATTCTTTAAATTAAAAACGATATTTTATAAGAGTCCATATGCCAATGACCCCGTCTTTCCAGTTTATTTTTTTACCCTCATCAATACTCCGGGGGTAATAGTGGATTGGTAATTCCTTTATCTTGTATCCCTTGCGACAAACTTTGGCTGTTACTTCCGGACAAAATTCGAATCCGGTGCATTTTAACGGGATGGATTTAAGTAGTGCGGTGTCGAACATTTTGTAACAGGTCGGTTCGTCCGTCAAGCGTTGCCCGTACAGGATGTTCGTGATGATGGATAATAGCCTGCCGCCGAAATAGAATCGTTGATAGGAGTGTTTGTTTGCTTTGTTTAGAAAGCGGGACCCGTAGATAACTTTCCCGTCGTGTTCGATCATCCATGTCAGTAACGAGTTAAAGTCTTCCGGTTCGTATTCGAGATCCGCGTCCTGTATAACGGTCCATTCTCCGTTGGCTTTCTGAATCCCTACCCGTAAAGCAGCTCCTTTGCCTTGGTTATAAGGTTGGTTGTGGTATTGAATGGGACAATCGGGATACATTTCCATGAAACGCTGAATCTCGTCTTCCGTTTCGTCTTTCGAACAGTCGTTTATAACGATAATTTCTTTTTGGATATTTTCAACCAGTCGTGTGTGGTGAACTTTTTCCAGTAACGTGAAAAGAGTTCGGGCTTCGTTATAGGCGGGAATGATGATTGACAGCGTTTTATGTTTCATGCCGCGGGAGTTATTGTAGTACATGATTCCTTAGCACGAACTGGGCGGTCGTGCGGCTACGTTGCTCGACTAGCGAGGGGGTATCCCCGATGATCTCCCGAATGATTTCCTCGTTGTAATGGCGGATCGTGATGAGTTTCACGTCTTGGTTGTAGCGTACCTCGAATTCTTCCCGGAGTTGATCCAGAAATTCGTTGAACACGGCGCTGTTGCAATCCACGCAGAAAGAGAAGCTGATGGCAGAGTTTTGCATCAGGTTCAGTTTCAATTTATATTGGGCCAGCACGGCGAATATGTGGCTTAATTTTTCTTCCGCGATAAAAGAGAAATCTCTCGGGGTGAGGGTCAACAAGCATTGATTTTCTTTGTTAATGTAGATGGGGGGTAACTTTAGATGCTCGTCAATCTCTTGTATCACGGTTCCCTCGGATTCCGGGTGCAGGAACGATCTCACGTAGAGGGGGATTTGTTTGTTCTGGATTGGCTTTATGGTTTTCGGGTGAATGACTTTTGCCCCGAAATGGGATAGCTCGATGGCCTCTTTATAGGACATCCGGCTGATCACTTGTGCTTTTTCATATTCTTTCGGGTCGGCATTCATCACTCCCGGTACGTCTTTCCAGATCGTCACGTTTTCGGCATTTAGCAAGTTAGCCAAAAGGGCGGCCGTGTAATCCGATCCTTCCCGTCCTAAGGTCGTGGTCTGGTTGGTGCGGGTTCCGGCGATAAATCCTTGGGTGACGAATGTGGACGATGCCTTGAAGTCAAATGCTTCTTTGCAAAGTTGTTCGGAAAGTTCCAAATCTATGTTCGCGTTACGATAGTTTTGGTCGGTTTTGAGGAATTTCCGGATGTCAATGAATTGATTTTCGATTCCCTCCATTTTCAAGTAGTCGGAGATGATGGTCGTGGAGATCAGTTCCCCGAAACAGATGATGCGATCGTATTCGTAATCATAGCATAGTGATGATTCGCTTGCCAGTATGTTTTCCAGGTTAGTAAATAATTCTTCCAAGTGCTTGTAGACCGGATCGTTCAAGGGAAATAGTGAGTTTACGATATTTAGATGAAAGTCTTTTAATTCTTTCATGATAGCGGTCGCTTTTGGATCTTGGTGAAAATAGGCGTTGCATAATGTTTCTAGCAAATTAGTCGTTTTTCCCATAGCTGAAACGACCACGATAAGTTGTCCATGCTGTTGATGGACAATTGAAGAGAGGTTTTTCACTCCTGCCGCATCTTTCACGGATGCTCCCCCGAATTTAAAAACTTTCATTTAGGTTCCGATTAAAAAGTAACACGAAACAAAAGTAAATTTTAAATTGTAAAATGCAAAATAAGATGTTGAAGATGTGTCTTTTCGTGTTTATTGTAATTGTTGTATTTCCGTTAAGGATAATCCGGTACATGTCATGATGGTTTTAAGAGGAATACCCTTTTCGAGTAATTTTTTGGCGGTTTCTTTCTTCTCTAGTTCGATGCCTTCTTGAATGCCTTTTTCCCTTCCTTCGGCTAATCCTTCGGCCTTGCCTTCAGCTTTCCCTTCAGCTTTCCCTTCAGCTTTTCCTTCGTCCCATCCTTCCCCATGTGCAGTGGTTAGGACATCCCACTGGATTCTGATGTTGTCCATGTGGCGTTCATAAGCACGACGTTCCTGTTCGCTCATGTCTGACACACGTAGCCGTTCTCTTGCTGCTTGCAAGCCTTTAGCCGTGGTGTTTTCGTCAATGATACCGGATTTCAAGAAACGGACCCACTCGTCAAGAGGTGTTTTGGCCCGATCATCAAATTCATTAACTCTGAGGACGTAATATTCCGGAAAGATTTCTCCGGCATTTTCTTTCACGAACGTGTTACGTTGCTTGGTTGAAAGACGTAAGGTATCACCTGAATGAATTCCTCTGAAATCGGTTACTCCACGGTAGATATAATCACTCCCCTGTCCTAAATCGAAATATACAATATTAATGGAATAGACTTTTCGAACTTCAGCGTAAAGGTCACCTTCATGAATGTATTCTGTGATGGCTTTGGAGACACCGTATAGCATTCGTTGAAAATAATATAGTTCCCGGGTGTTTTGAACTTCTATGATAATGAGTTCCTTTTTGTTGTTTTCAGCCAAAACGTCAACCCGGTTGAATTTGTCGGACTCGTCTTCTTTATTGCCTTCGCTTTCTAGGATCCGATGAATCTTGATATTATCTTGTAGTAATTCGCTTAAAAATCCTTCTAACACGACAAAATTTGCTTTGTTGCGTAATAAACGTTTCATGGCCCAGTCGAACCGGATGAGATTGTATCTTGACATGGTTTTTGTATTAATAGTATTATACAAATGTACGAAAAAAAGTGGAATGAATCTATTTTAATGAAAAGTGGTGATAAAATAATTATAAATGAAACAATATAGCTATTTTTTAATATATTTACAAGCGATCTCACCTGTTAGGAATTGGCGTGTTATGGTATTAATTATAAAAATTGGAATGATGAAAAAAAGCTGGTTGTTGTATTTTATGGGCTTGATAGCTCTTTGCGGGTGTAGTCGTGTGATTGCGGAAGAATCGGGAGAGAAGGAAATTTGTTTTCAAGTGAATATTCACAAGATGCAAGAAGTCAACATGATCGGGTCGAGAGCGGGACTTAATGCAGGGGATAGGGTGGGGTTGTATATCGTGGAACAAGAAGGGGAAGGGCTTTGTTTGCCGGCAAACGAGGATTTTTACTTGATGAATGGTGAGGCGGATAAGAGTTTGAGTTTCACGGACGGGGAGAAACACGTGTACCCGGATAACCCGGTAAATATATATGGATTTTATTGTAAAGGGATGGAGAGCGCCCCGGCGGATCTTTTAGCTGTTCCGGTTTCTGTACCTAACATTCAAGCGACAGAGGAAACTTTGTTGTCTTCTGATTTTCTTTACGTTAAATCGGAAAAACGTCATCGAGGAGAGGAAAAAGTTATTTCGCTGAATTTTTGCCATCAGTTTGCTAAAATGAAATTTCATTTCAAAACGGATACCCCGGAGACGGTTGATCTGAATAAAATAACGGATTTTAAAGTTGTAAATGTTGTTCAAGAGGGAAATTTCGATATTGCCACGGGTGAATTGACGTTAGGTAATGCCGTTGACGATATAGAGGCACGGGTGGCAGAAGATTTTGCAATAATTATTTTACCTCAAGAAATTGAGGGGAATAGGGTTTTGTTTCATTTTTTGCTGGGCGGGGAGGAAAAGTCATACACTGTCCCGAATGAAGGGATGTCATTGGAGAAGGGAAAATTATACAAGTGTAATATTTTAGTAAATCGATATCCGGGGGCGGGAGATAAGGATGTGGTGGTTAGCATTCAGGTTGAAGATTGGGACGAGTCGGAGCCACCAATTGATGTCGTGATTGAAGATGGGCAGAACGTGGTGGTAACGTTAACGGATGTTTCAAATGGGGTGGTGGTTGATCGGGCGGATTTGTATTTGTCTTCTGAACATTACGACCGAGAAGTGCGGAATGTTCCCGTGGCAAATAATAAGATGGAATTTGTGTTCCCACGAGAAACTGAAGGTGGAACTTTACGATTGAATAAAGCTCGTTTCCATACGGTGACGGGAGATGAGTTTGATTATTATTTTAAAGATAAAGAGTTGCTAGGAGATAATTTAGACGAGTTGCCTTTGGTGGCCCCGAAGGTCGGGGATGCTTGGGGAGATGGGGTGATTTTTGCCGTGGGGGAGGTGACGGGATATGATGAAGCCAATAATTCATTTGTTACAAATACAGAAGGCATGGGTGCTTATCGAGGAAGAATTGTGGCAAGTACTTCATTGGGAATGAAATTTTGGTGTGAGGTAAAGGCAAAAGGGAAAGTATCTTTAGTTAAAGCAAGTAACAGATATGACGGACTTGTAAACTTGAAAATAGTGGAAACTTTTGCATGTGATAATGGAGAAACTCTTGATTTGTATCCTGCTTTTAAAGCTTGTAAGGATTTAGGAAAAGATTGGTATTTCCCGTCATTAAATGAGATTAGATGGATCGTTTTGCATAAAGAAGAACTGAATTTGGAAATGGGTTCCTTAAGCTATGGAAGTTCAACAGAGATTTCGGTTAAAGATAATGGAGGAGTAACGAATTCTGGAGCTGATAGCCCTTTTGATAAAACAATGATGAACGTTTGGCCTGTTCGTGCCTACTGATGAAACTTCTCATGATGGATTGACGTAATGCTTTAAGATGAACTTGAGTATCAATATGGATACGTCATAATGTTGATGGAAAACGCTTTATCTTCGTGATAAGGGGTATACGGCGGAGAGAAGATTGATGTTTCGTCATCGATTGCAGGCCTCTTCGTGAATTCGGGCTATACGCGTAAGGATTTGAAAGGGAGAAGCGGAATAAAACCCGCAAACCTTTTAAATTAAAGATTATAACTCTATATTTGCAAAAAAATTAAAACACATAACCATGATAATGCATAAAGTTACAACTTTAAATCAATTTATTATTGAACGGCAAGCCGAGATTCCCGGGGCTACCGGAGAATTTTCACGACTTTTGCACCATATAGGTATCGCTGCTAAAAAAGTTCACCGGGAGGTAAATAAAGCTGGTTTGGTAGATATACTTGGAAAGGTGGGTTCAATCAACGTGCAAGGAGAGGACCAACAGAAGTTGGATGTCTATGCCGACAAAACTTTTATGGATGAGTTGAGGGCGAGTGGCGAGTGTTGTGGGGTAGCTACCGAAGAGAATCAGGACATCGTGGTTTTCGAGGAGGGATTAAGCAAGGACGGGAAGTACATCATCTGTATGGACCCGCTGGATGGATCGTCAAATATTGACGTGAATGTTTCCGTGGGTACGATCTTCTCTATTTATAAACGTATTTCTCCTATCGGGGAACCGCTCGTGATGGACGATTTCTTCCAGCCCGGAACAGAGCAGGTGGCTGCCGGTTATGTGATTTACGGGTCATCAACCATGTTAGTGTATACTTCCGGTAACGGGGTGAATGGTTTCACGCTGGATACTTCTATCGGGGAGTTCTGTTTGTCTCACCCGAATATGCAAACACCGGAAAGCGGAAAGATATATTCTATTAACGAGGGTAACTACGTGAATTTCCCCGTAGGTGTGAAAAAATTCATCAAGTATTGTCAGGAGAAAGATGAGGCTACGAACCGGCCGTACACGTCCCGTTATATCGGGTCCTTGGTGGCCGATTTCCACCGAAATATGTTGAAAGGTGGGGTGTTCTTATATCCGCAGACGAGTTCTCACCCGACAGGAAAGTTGAGATTGTTGTACGAGTGTAACCCGATGGCGTTTATTGCCGAACAATCCGGAGGGTTGGCCACGGACGGGGAGCAGCGAATCATGGAGATAAAGCCGGAGGCTCTCCACCAGCGGGTGCCGTTATACACGGGTTCGAAGAAGATGGTACAGAAAGTACAGGAGTTTCTGACATTCTTCAATAATATATAGAAACAAAAAAACTTCAAATGGATGATTGTAACAGCGATCATCCATTTGAAATTAAAGAGGAAGTTAAAAATAAATCGAAATATATGATAGCAAAACAATTAATTGAGCCAAAGAGCATTGTGGTTGTGGGTGGTTCTGACGACATTCACAAGCCCGGGGGTACCGTGTTACGGAATTTGCAAGATGGAAATTTCAAAGGTTCGCTTTACGTGGTGAATCCGAAGATGGATGAAGTGCAGGGAATCAAGGCGTATCGTGACGTGAAGGATCTTCCGGAGGTGGATTGTGCTATTTTAGCGATTGCTGCTAAATTCTGTCCGTCAACCGTGGAGGTTCTTGCAAAACAGAAGAACACGAAAGCATTTATTATTCTCTCTGCCGGATTCCATGAAGAAAACGAGGAGGGAGCCAAGCTGGAGCGCCAAATTGTGGAGACGATTAATTCAGTAGGTGGATCTTTGATCGGACCGAACTGTATCGGTGTTTTGACAAACCATTATAGTGGTGTGTTCACAAGCCCGATTCCGGAACTGAACCCACAAGGGGTAGATTTGATTTCCGGTTCTGGTGCGACGGCATTGTTTATCATGGACTCCGGAATGCAAAAAGGAATCAAATTCAACAGTATGTATTCCGTGGGTAATTCAGCTCAATTAGGTGTAGAGGAGATTTTGGAATACATGGACGAGTCGTTCGATCCGAAGACGAGTTCCCGGGTAAAATTATTATACGTGGAGAGTATCGAGAAGCCGGAGAAGTTGTTAAAGCATGCATCTTCTTTGATCCGCAAGGGATGCCGGATCGCTGCCGTTAAGTCAGGAGGTTCTGCTGCCGGAAGTCGTGCTGCTTCTTCTCACACTGGAGCTTTAGCCAGTTCGGATGTTGCCGTAGAGGCTTTGTTCCGCAAGGCGGGTATTGTGCGTTGTAACGGACGTGACGAGTTGATGACGGTTGCCGGAATTTTCATGCATCCGGAAATGAAAGGTCGTAACATGGCTGTCGTGACTCATGCCGGTGGACCTGCCGTTATGTTGACGGATGCTCTTTCTAACGGAGGGATGGATGTTCCGCATATTGAAGGTGAGAAAGCGCAGGAGTTGTTGGCGAAATTGTTTGCCGGGTCGTCCGTGGGTAACCCGATCGACTTTTTGGCAACGGGTACGGCTGAACAATTAGGATATATTCTAGATGCTTGTGATCAGGACTTTGACAATATTGACGGGATGGCGGTTATTTTCGGTAGCCCCGGTTTGTTCCCCGTGTTCGACGTGTACAGGGTACTTGACGAGAAGATGAAGACTAGCAAGAAACCGATTTTCCCGATTTTCCCTTCTTCCAAGATCGTGAAGGACGAGATTGCGGAGTTCGTGTCTAAAGGCCGTGTTTATTTCCCGGACGAGGTGCTGTTTGGAAATGCTTTGTGCAAGATTTACAAGACTCCGGCCCCGCAACCGGAACATTTTGAAATGCCGGATATGGACGTGAAGAGAATCCGTGAGGTGGTGGATAACGCGCAAAACGGTTATTTGTCTCCGGACGAGATTCATACTTTGTTGGATGCTGCCGGGGTAGCGAGAGCTAAAGAGGGAGTTTCTGATAACGAGGAGGAGATTGTTAAGATGGCAAAAGAGATCGGGTTCCCGCTGGTGATGAAAGTTGTCGGACCGATCCACAAATCGGATGTTGGTGGAGTCGTGTTGAACGTGGGCGACGAGGAGACCGTTCGTCGTGAATTCAAGCGGATGATGCAGATCAAGGATACGTACGCAATTATGCTGGCTCAACAGTTGAGCGGAACGCAGGTGTTTATCGGTGCTAAACGGGATGATAAGTTCGGTCACATGGTACTTTGTGGGTTGGGAGGTATTTTTATCGAGGTGTTGAAGGACGTGAAGGCCGGATTGGCCCCGATGTCTAAAGACGAGGCTCATGGTATGATTAAAGAGTTGAAATCTTACAAGATTATACAAGGGGTTCGCGGACAAGAACCTGTGAACGAGGATAAGTTTGCCGAGGCCGTGATGAGAATCTCTGCTTTGGTGAAGGTTGCCCCGGAAATCTTCGAGATGGACTTGAACCCGTTGTTAGGAAATAAAGATAACGTGGTGGCTGTAGATGCTCGTATCCGTATCGAGAAATAGAAATTTCTCATGCGAGCTTGGAAAAATTATAGCAAGGAAGAGAGAAAGATGATCATCATAATAGGAGTATTGCTGCTGGCAATACTCCTAAGTTTTGGTCGTATCAGTAGCGGTTGGAAAAAAGGATTTGATTTCTTCTATTCCTCTCCCAAGGAGGAAGTGAATAAGGACGCCCGGTTGAACCAAGGTCCGGAGGACGGGAACACGGATGCGTCGAGCGAGAGTACAGAAAAATAATGTTTAAAATTCCCCGGGAGGGTGTGGTTTTCCGGGAAACGGGTAAAGTATGTGTGATGAAAAAAAGTGATTTTATTGTTATCGGGTGTGTAATCGTATGCCTGTTGCCTTTCTTCGTGTCTGATGCCGTGTATTCTTTTTATAAAACATTTAATGCCGAGCATGGTATGATTATGAGCTTTTTGAAGTTCGCAATCTTGTCAACACTAGGGGAATGTATCGGATTGAGGATCAGTGCCGGGGTGTATAACCGGAAAGGTTTCGGGATCTGGCCCCGTGCTATCGTGTGGGGTGTGCTGGGAATGGGTATCAGTATGGCAATGACGATTTTTTCAAGCGGGGTTCCGGTCTTTCTGAAGACGATGGGCATGGAAAATGCCGTTACCGTGATGGGGGAGAGTTTATCGTGGGATAAGGTGTTCGTGGCCTTCTGTATTTCCGTGGCGCAGAACACGATTTTCGCTCCTGTTTTTATGACATTGCACAAGATCACGGATACGCATATACTGAGTCATGGAGGGACGTTATCCGGTTTCTTTACCCCGATCAAGATGGGGGAAATCATGGCAAATTTGAATTGGCGGGTACAGTGGAATTTTGTTTTCAAGAAGACGATTCCTTTTTTCTGGTTCCCGGCTCACACAATCACTTTCTTGTTGCCGGGTGATATGCGGGTTTTATTCGCAGCCTTGCTAGGGGTTGTCCTAGGAGTTTTGTTAGCGATTGCCACGCATAAAAAATAGACGTCTATAACTTTTCGTCTTTCTTACCGTATAGTTTATAGTTGATAATAATGGTTTAATCACTATAAACTATATTTCTATGGATAAAAATAAGATTGAACAAAAGAAACCGGGTTTGAATCAAAAGGGCGTGGAGGAGGATAGTCCTTTACGTTTGACGGCCGATCTGGAAGGGAACTATCTGCTGGATGAGCGGACAAGCGAGATGAAGTGGTTGGGGATTTTCTATTCTCCCGCTGGGGGAAGTGTTCACCGGGTTGCCAAGATGCTGAAGAAGAAGATCGGAGCGGATAAGGTGGATATGTTTTGCGTGAATGATATTCAAGCGGGTAAGTTATTGGATTACAAGAATCTGATACTGGTATGTTCTTCTTTGGGACGTAGTACCTGGGAGAGGGAACAGCGGGATCGTTGGGCGAAGTTCTTTCCCGGAATGCGTAAGATTTCTTTGAAAGATCGTTTCGTGGCACTTGTCGGTTTGGGTGACCACGTGACCTATCCGAAGAATTTTGTGGATGGTATGGGGTATATGGCGGAATTGGTGACGGGACTTGGCGGAACTCTCGTGGGAAAGACTTCGACAGATGGGTACGTGTACGAGGATTCCACAGCAGTGATTGATGATTTGTTTGTGGGGTTACCTTTGGATGAAGATTTTGAACCGGAAAAGACCGATGCCCGGATAAGTAAATGGCTGGATATGGTGTTACCGGAGTTCGAGAGAATATGATATTTATAAGTCAAAGGTTTGTAAGATTTATAAATTAGAGGTGGGTCAAAAGTCTTTTGATCCACCTCTAGTTTGTATAGGGGCGTGTTTGTGGTTGAAACCGGGTTTTATTTGGGAAAAAGTAATAATTTTGTATTGCATGATTAAGCGTGTGATTTGGTAAATTTTGATAATGATTTTATTATGGAGGAAAAGTTGAATTATAAAATGCAGATGGATGTTAAGTATGATTATCTTGAAAAGATTAATGTCCCGGAAATCGTAAAGAATTGTACGGATAAATGGTTTAACCAGTCATTGTGCAACGTGAATTCTTCCGTGTTCAGGTTAGGTATCTTTGAGGGCGAGTATCATTTGCATAAACATGATCATGATGATGAGGTGTTTTTTGTTATTGAGGGTAGTATTATTTTAGAAACGGAAAAAGGTAATTTTGAGTTGGGACAATACGAGGGGGTGTGCGTGCCTAAAGGTGTAATGCATAGGCCTATTGCAAAGAATAAAGCGGTAGTGCTGATGATTGAAAATATTGGTATAGATCCAATTGGAAATGATTGAAAGTTGAATTAAAACTTGTCTTTTTTTTATTTTTTTAGAGCATATATGGGAATTTGTTGAAAAAGAGTTACTTTTGAGGCAAGCGGTTTCATGGTTTATTGGTCTTTACCGTGTCATCGTGCTTATGTAGAACGCAAAATGTATTAAACATGATGAGAAGTATTGTATGCATACTACTCTTCCTGATGGGGAGTAGTGTATTCGCACAAAAGGCGGATTTTAAAGCTTGTGCCAAATTTTCTGAGAGAAATCTTTCTGATTATGTCTACAGTTTATCGGTTTATCCCTCGTGGATCGGGAATTCTGATTTTTTCTGGTATTATTACACGACGGGTGACGGAACGGTGTATTATTTGGTAGATGCTAAGAAGGGGAAAAAGCAAGAATTATTTTCAACGGAACGACTTGCTGCAAGATTAGCAGAATTGACAGGTAAAACTGAAGATGTTCGGAATTTTAAATTGGGAGGGTTCCGTTTTGAGGGAGATAATCCTTATCGATTGATGTTTTCCAGGTACGGGAAAGATTTTGAATACGATGTGAAACGTGATGTCTTGAAAGAATATTCACGGGAAAGAAAAGAGAATAGTTTTAGCCGGGTTCCTTACTGGCAACGCTGGTCTCCGGATAGCAATTATATGGTGTATGCTTACAAGCATAACGTGTATATACAGGAAAAGGGGGACACAACTTCTTACCAGTTAACGACGGATGGAGAACGTTATTATTCATATTCTTTTCAGCGGGATAAGGATACGGACAAGAAGGAAGGGGCATCAATTACTTGGTCGGGGGATTCCAAGGTGTTCTATTGTCTGCGGCAGGATCGTCGGAACGTGGGGGAGGGGTATTTGATTGATCATCTGGCAGAGCCCCGTCCGACGTTGAAAACTTATAAATTTCCGATGCCGGGGGAAAAGTATGTTTACATGTATGATTTACATTTGTTTGATGCAGAGAAGAGATCGCATCAGGTGGTTGACATTGCGAAATATCCGGATCAGGAGGTGAAAGTGATGCTTTTTGATTTTAATAAGTACCCGGAATATATTTATTTTACTCGTAAGAGCCGGACGTGTGACGAGATGGATCTTTGCCGGGTAGATACCCGTACGGGAGAGGTTTTTGAAATTATTCACGAACGTTGTGAGCCACATTTTACAGAGCAATTGTTTGAATGTCGAATTCTGAATGGAGGGGAGGATATTCTTTGGTGGTCGGAACGTTCCGGTTGGGGACAATATTATCTTTATAACAAGGAGGGGCAGTTAAAGAATCCGGTGACAACAGGGGATTTCGTGGCAGGGAGAATTACGGAGATGGACACGTTGGGACGTAGTTTCGTGTTTGAGGGGTATGGTCGGGAGAAGGGAATAAATCCGGAGTATCGTCTTTTCTATAAGGTGAATTTTGATGGTTCCGATTTGACGTTGTTGACTCCCGGAGACGGGTTTCATTCGATTGATCTGGCCAAGAACGGGAAATATTTGATTGATAATTATTCCCGGGCGGATCAGGAGCCGATTGCCGAATTAAGAGACACGAAGGGAAGGAAAATTATGGAATTGGAACGTCCTGATTTACGCTTGCTGTACGAGATGGGATGGAGGAAACCGGAACGGGTAAAGGTGAAAGCGGCTGATGGAATTACGGATCTTTATGGTGTGATGTATCGGCCGTTTGATATGGATTCGACACGGAAGTACCCGATTATCATAAACGTGTACCCGGGGCCGCAAGAGAATTTTGTTCCACAGTCTTTCACGTTGGATGATAATGGAAACGAGTCTTTGGCTCAATTGGGTTTTATCGTGATTAATGTCGGTTTTCGGGGCAGTTGTTTTACCCGGGGACGGAATTACCATTGTTTCGGGTATGGAAATTTGAGGGATTATGCTTTGGCGGATTGTAAGTTCGTGATCGAACAGTTGGCTAACCGATATTCTTTTATTGATTTGGAACGGGTGGGTATTTACGGACATTCCGGGGGTGGTTTTATGGCTGCAGCCTCTATTCTGACATATCCGGATTTCTATAAAGTTGCAGTTGCTGCATCCGGTAATCATGATAATAATATATATACGAAATGGTGGGGTGAAACTTATCATGGCGTGAAAAAGCATGAGAAGAAAGCGGGGAAACAGGATAGCGTGGTGTATTCGTTCGAATCCAAGATTCCTACGACGATCGAATTGGCTAAAAACTTGAAAGGAAAGTTGCTGTTAATAACGGGGGATATGGATATTAACGTGCATATGGCTCATACGATTCGTTTGGCTAATGCTCTGATGCAAGCGAATAAACGCTTTGATTTGATGCTTATTCCCGGGGCGGATCACGGCTTGGGTTCTCCTTATTATGTGAATCTTATCCGGTATTATTTTATTGAAAATCTTTTGGGTCAGAGAGTAGATAATGTTGATATGAATAGCATTGATTGATAATGATTAAACGATCCTTTTTTGATAATTATTTTCAACAAAAAATTATTAGTAATTCAAAGATAACATTTTTTAGCTTAACCTAATTATCAGGTACTTCATTTTTTTCCACTTACAAGACCTTAACATCTTCCTTGAAAATGTAAAAGATCAAAAAAGGATCGTTTAATGACAGAGGAACGAGGTGAGTATATTCGATTTTTGAATGGAGAAGTGCTTGTTTTTAAGCACTTTTTTAAAGAGCATTTCCCCAAATTTTTTGCCTTTACTTCTCGTTTTATTGATGATTCGTATGTACGGGAAGATATTGTGCAGGAAACTTTTATTATTGTTTGGTCCCGACATTTGAAAATGTTTGATTCAGAAGTGGCATTGCAGGCTTTTATTTATCGAACTCTCCGAAACAAGTGTTTGGACTATATTCGTCATGAAAAAATCAAAGAACGTTATTCAAGTGAGTATTCGAAGGAACGGGAGACAAGTGATTATTTAATGCAGGCAATCATAGATGAAGAGAGTCGTTTTTTGATTCATAAAGCGATCAAATCGTTAACTCCTCAAGTGCAGGCCGTGATAAAATTACATTTAGAAGGCAAGAAGAATAAAGAGATTGCGGAGGAAATGGGGATAAGTGAAACAACTGTAAAATTTCATAAATCAATTGCTTATAAGGAGTTAAATAAATCATTGGGACATTTATTTTTAATGATTATCATGTTGTCATAGTTTTTTTGAAAAAAATAAAAATTTCACCTATACTGTTTTTTATCTCGATCGTTATTGGGGAAACGAGAGTTAGATGAAAGAGATAAATCAGTATTTATTCATAGCTAAATTAATCTGTAAAGAACGGATTATCGGGTTGGATGATTCGGAGAGAAGACAGTTGGATTCATGGAGGAATGAATCCAAGGAGGTTGAGCGTGTTTTTTTTAACCTGCAAAGAATTTCTACGGAAGAGTTAGAAAAACGGTATGACGAGGTGGATGTTAATATGAAATGGGAAGATTTCAAGAAACGGCAACAACAGGGAAGGAGAAATATAAGAGTGGGAGTGACTGTTGCGGCGAGTATTTGTTTGTTAATGACAAGTGGGTTGTGGTTATGGTTGGGAGGTGCAAGAGAGGAAGGTGTTGTTTTGGCAGAACAGGGACGGCAAAATAATGTTTGTCTCGTGTTGTCAACCGGGGAAGTGGTGGATATTTCGAATGCAGAGCAGGATGAGGTAAAATTGGATAAAGGGACAAAACTTTATTCCGGGAATCGTTTGGAGTACGTTCGACCGGATTCTTTACATAAGAAGGAGTTGGAGTTTAATCAGTTGATTATTCCGAAAGGGACATTTTACCATTTAGTTCTTTCGGATGGGACGAAAGTGTGGCTGAATGCAGATTCAAAAATAAAATACCCGGTGTCTTTTGGTAAAGATAAAAGAGAGGTCAGTTTGCATGGAGAGGGATATTTCGAGGTTGCCAAAGACAGTACCCGTCCTTTTATCGTGAGTACGGATAAGATGGATGTGAAGGTGCTGGGGACAACTTTTGACGTGAACACGTACGAGGATGAAGGAAAAAGTTTTGTTGTTTTAGTAGCGGGTCTCGTGGAAGTGTCGGCGGGAAAAGGGGAATCCCGGATAATTACCCCGGGACATATGGCAGAAGTGAATATGTATGACGTGCAGGCTAAGATTCAAGTTTCAAAGTGTGACACGGAACATTATGTTGCTTGGAAGAATGGTAATTTCAGTTTTAGGAATGCCTCGTTAACAGAAATTTTGAAACGGGTGTCCCGGTATTATGATGTAACCGTTATTCGGGAACAAGTGTTTGAGGAAGAGTATTATACCGGGGATGTGTCAAGTGACGTCTCGTTAGAGTCTTTGCTTGCCGTTATTGAATCTTCAACTTCTGTATCATTTAAAGTAGAACGCAAAATCGTCTATGTACAAAAGAAAAGAGATTAGGCTAATTGGTCTTTCCTAATCTCTTTAACGCAAAATGTTATATAGACATAACACACAAATATAGGTAAAAATGATGGTAGAAAAGTTTTTTTTCAGGAAATTCAACAAGAGTTGCGCATTTTTGATGCTACTGTTATTCGCAGCGGGTCCACTTTGGGCAGGACATTCACCGGAAAAGATAACCTTGAAGGTGACAAACGAGAAACTGGTTAAAGTGCTTGAAGAGATCAAAAAGCAATCCGGGTATAATTTTGTATACAACGAGAAATTCGTGAAGGATCTTGGAGGAATAACAGTTGATGTCAAGGAAGTTTCTTTGGATAGCGTGATGAAAGAGGTACTGAAGGGAACAGGGTTACGTTATCGAATCCAAGATCGGATTATTTTGTTGGAGAAGGCTCCGCAAGTTAGTAATGAGAAAAGATTCAGAGAAATTAAGGGGAAGGTGAGAGATGACCGTAACGAATCATTACCGGGTGTGACAGTACTTATAAAAGGAACATCTATAGGGGTTTCGACGGATATTGATGGTAATTTTAGTTTGAATGTTCCTGAAGGAAATGATTTATTATTGATTTCATTTGTGGGGATGGAAACGTTGGAGGTGAATCTGAAAGGAAAAACAATGCCATTGGATGTTGTATTGAAACCTAAAGCAGACGAGTTGGATGAGGTTGTTGTGACAGGGTACACACAAACAACGAAACGGCGTTCTACGGGGTCTGTTGGGATTATAAAAAAAGAAGTTTTCGAGAATCGTCCCGTTTCGTCAGTTGATAATTTGTTGCAGGGGCAGATCGCAGGAGTTAGTGTGTTGGCGACTTCCGGTCGACCGGGTGCTTCTTCTAAGATTCGAATCCGGGGAACAAATACATTAACAGGGAACGCCGAGCCTTTGTGGGTTGTGGATGGTGTGCCTTTGCAAAAAGATATCCCCGATATTTCAGCCGGGCAGATAAAATCGGGTGATTTTGATAATATTTTCACGACGGGGCTTGGGGGAATAAATCCCAATGATATTGAGAGTGTGACGGTGTTGAAAGATGCGTCTGCGGCGGCAATTTACGGATCGAGAGCGGCAGGTGGGGTTATTGTAGTGACTACAAAACAAGGGAAAGCGGGTAAGATGAAAGTGAATTATTCCGCTAATGTTTCGATCGTTTTGAAGCCGCAACGGGATATGAATTTGATGAATTCAAGGGAGAAATTAGCTTGGGAGCAAGAGTTGTGGGATGAATTCTCTGCGAAAGGTTTTAATAGCGGGACATATTACCCTGTCGTGGGGATTGTGGGGATGATTCGTTCCGGTAAAGACGAGTTTAAGGGGATGAGTGTCGCGGAGCAGGATGCGTATATCGAGGATTTGGCATCACAGACAACAGATTGGGTTGATATTTTGTTCCGGAATTCATTTTCAATGAGTCATCATCTTTCTTTGTCGGGAGGAAAGGAGGAGTTCACGTATTACCTGTCATTCGGATATTCCAACGAGAAGGGTACGATGAAGAATAACGCGTATAATCGTTATAACGTGAGTTCTAAGATAAATTTGAGACCAGTAGAACGGTTGAACCTTCAGTTTGGAGTGGATTTGGCCAGTCAGAAATCTGATGCTCCTTCGATGAATGTGAACCCGTTGGAATATGCTTATTATGCTAATCCTTACGAGCGCCCGTATAATGAAGACGGGTCGTATAGAGGCGATTACACGTATTTTACATTGAATCGGGTAAATGGCGGATTCACGGAAATGCTGCCGGAAGGGGGAGTGAATATATTGCGGGAGATGGAGGAAACGTCGAGTGATGCTTATAATACAACAGTAGATTTGCGTTTTAGCGTGGACTATCGTCTTTTGAGTAAATTCAGAGTATCCGGGATTGCCTCTTACTCTTTTACAAATAACAAGACGGATAATATAAATGGTAAAGAGTCTTATGCCGCTTTCTTGGATCGGTTGTCTTTTGATAGTTATCCGAGTACTCGGACATATGGGTCTATTACCCAGACTTCCGCAAATAATAGTAGTTATATGGCTCGGTTCCAATTAGGGTATGATGATCTTTTTAATGACCAACATCGCATCGGGATTATTGCAGGAGCAGAAATCCGGGGTGACAATGCCAAGAGTATTTATGAAAAACGTTATGGCTATGACGATGTAACGGGTAATTCATCTATTCCTTTGCCCCCGAAAACAGGAGATAATATTAGTTATAACCAGTTGATTTCATTCGGTAGAATCGTAGATGGGCTTTCTGGACAGAGTCGTACGGAGAATCGTTTTGCATCATTTTATTCGGCTGTAGATTATACTTTACGGGATAAGTATATGGTGAGTCTGTCGTTCCGGACTGACGGGTCAAATAATTTCGGTAGTGACGAGCAATTTAACCCGACGTGGTCTTTGGGGGCGGCGTGGCATATTGGGGACGAGGGGTTCATGCAAAGGATAAATCACGTGTTGAGTCGGTTAAAGCTAAGTCTAGCTATGGGATATACGGGTAATATAAACAAGACGGTGAAACCGAACTTGATCATGAGTTACGAGAGTGATTACAGAAAGGCCGATAATGATATGTACCGGATGGGATGGATCAAAAATGCTCCTAATCCCAAGTTGAAATGGGAGAAAACACGGGACATGAAAGTGGCTTTGGATTTCGGATTGTTTCGTGACCGAATTTCCGGAGTCGTGGAGGGATATTATCGTAAAAGTATAAATTGCGTGACATCGGTGAATGTTCCGGTGATGACCGGATTTTCTAGTCAGAGTTATAATACTTCCGAGCTTGAAAATAAAGGTATCGAGGGTACGATTCGGGCTACTATTTTAGAGTATAAGGGATTTCGTTGGAATATGTCGGCAAATATAGCGTGGAATCAGAATAAGTTGACAAAATATGAATCCCCTACCGGACATATTTACGGGAACTTGTACGTGGGATATCCTTTAGGGGCGGTTTTCGGAGGAAAGACTTCAGGTATCGATCCGACGACGGGGTTGTATAAGTTTAAATTGCGATCGGATGCCGTGATTAACAAGGAGACGGATTACGCGGACGCAACAAATTATCGGTTTTATTTGGGAACATCAACAGCTCCCACGACGGGAGGGTTTAATTTGAATTTTTCATATAAACAATTTGCGCTTAACATAGGAGGTGCTTTTACGCTAGGTGCCAAGTTGTTGAATGATTTAAACACTCCTGCCAGTTATTCCAGTATTTCGGTTGAAAACAAACCCTCGGTAGAAGGAGGGCGTGAATCTATCCCGATGAGATATAACGATTTGTACGTAAGTCATTTAAATGTGCGTAAAGATGTCGTTAATCGTTGGCGTGCAGATCAAACAGTTGGAACGAAATACCCACGGATACTGGATCGTTACGGCGAGCGTTTGTATCTTGACAGGACCAACCCGTCGAGTACTGATATCACTAATGGGGCTTTACTGGAGAATGTTTCTTTTTTGAGAGTTCGGGATATTACATTTACCTATAGTTTGCCGGAAAATATACTGAAAAAGATCTCCTTGTCATCAATGAGTTTCTATTTATCAATGAATAACTTCATCACGATTACAAACTATTCGGGAATTGATCCGGAAACACCGGGTGCTACTTATCCTGTAACACGTTCTGTTTCATTTGGTTTGAATATTGGTTTTTAAAATAAATATGGATTAAATATTTTTAGTTATGATACGTAATCGTAGGCTATGGGTGATAATAGGGCTGTTTGTCTTGTGTTGCTCGTGTAAAGAATATCTGGATTTAAAACCTTATGGGGAGACGATCCCGGAAACTCCGGAAGAGTTTGAAGCTTTACTTCATAGGACGTTAAATAATATAGACTATGGTAATGATGCTGTTATTATAGGAAATCAATCGACAATCCTGGATTATGATTGTGTGACGGATAATTTGGATGCAAGTTTGACAATTTTGCCGCAAGGGAATAGTTTAAACCTGTATCTGGGGGAAAAGTTGAATGGATTCCAATCTAATTACAGTCAACTTTATGAGAAAATCCGGGACTGTAATCTCGTGATCGAAAATATGACGCAGAAGGAGTCTGCAAAAGGAAAGAAAGTGTTGGCAACGGCTTATACGATGAGAGGCATATGCTATTATAACTTGTTGCGTTTATTCTGTGAACCTTACGATAAAGAAAATGAGAATTCACAATTGGGCTTACCGCTTGTTAAGGTCTTTGATATGGAGGCTAGGCCTATACGTTCTAGTATAAAAGCCACGGCTGAGTTTATTGAAGAGGATCTGAAGAATGGTATAGGGTATAACCTGACGGACGATATATATCGATTGACGGTTGACGTGGCCAAGGTTTACCTGATGAAACTTTATTTTTGGACGCAGAATTGGGGAGAGGTTACGACCTTGGGAGAGGAATTGTTGAAGAAATATCCTTTGTTGGAGGGTGAGGCTTATAAGGATATGATACAAAGTAAATTTACCCGAAAAGGAAATGTGTTGATCCGCTCGCTTGTTTACGGGGATGAAAGTGCAGAATCTACGTTTCAACTTTTGGTTAAATATCGTCCCGTGAGTAAGCAATTTATAGATTTGTTTGTGGAGAAAGAAAATGATATCCGGTATGAATTATTTTTTGATAAGAAACGTGTGGTTAAGAAGCAGTTGACGGCGCAAGTGAGAAGCGCTGAGATTGCTCTGATGTTGGCAGAAGCTTACGCTCATATTCCGGATAATGATAAGGCTTTAGAACATCTGAATGCCCTCCGAGCCAAACGAATCAGTAATTATGTGCCTTATTCATTGACAACTTTACCTTCTGACACATCGGTAGGAGAAATCAGAGAAGACGTGTACGGGAAACCTTTGACTCCTTTATTGGCAGCTATATTGAAAGAGCGCCAAAAAGAATTGTTTCTGGAAGGTGATCGGTTGTTTGAATTGAAGAGGAATGGATGTCCTGAATTTTGGGTTACGAAAGACGGTTTGAAGTATGTGACTCTAAAATACATGTACACAGCCCCGTTGTCAAGGGTGGATGTGGATTTAACTCCTGGGTTGATTCAGAATGAAGGGTATGAACTTTAAAATATGATTTGATATGAAAACGATGATATTGTTTTTTTTCGGGATGCTTTTGATTTGTAATGCTTGTGGGGATGTTGACGAGGAACCGCCCCGGACTGATAGTATAGCCCGGCAATACGTGATACCTCAGGCGAAGCCATTGACGGCAGAGGAGCGTGAATTTATTAAGGCTAAGAGAGAAGAATATAATAATGCGATAAATAATGTAGAATAAATTGTTAAACCTATAAACGAAAGATTATGAGAAATTTAATTTTACTGTTTTCTTTATTCTTATTAACAGGAATATGGACATCTTGTAGCGATAATGATGATGATGATATGCTGGATGTTTCATTTGCGAAAACGGCTTATTTTTTGCCAGCGAATGAACCGGTAAAAATAGAAGTGACCGCGAATTCAGCGGTTGCCGAGAATACGGTTGTAAAATTCGGGATTACTGGGAGTGCTGTGAAAGATGAGGATTACACACTCTCGGCGGAGGAATTTGTTATCCCGGCAGGTGAATCTTCTGCTTTCATAGAGATGACCCCAAAAGATAATTTTACGGCCGATCGGGATGTGAAATTATCAATCCTGTCTGGGACTAATTATAAAATCGGGAAAAATGGTGTTACCACGGTTACGGTAGAGTCCAAAGAACAATTGATTTATTCGTTCGTGCAGGAGTATTACGCTCTTGCAAACGAGGTAACGGTTGAAGTGGAAGTAAAGGCGGTTGCGGGTACTTATGGACAGAAAGAAGAAGTTCATATTCCTTTTACAATCGGGGATGCTTCTACTGCAAAAGAAGGCGTGAATTTTGAGATTGAAGGGGGTGTGAAAGAATTTGTTATTCCGGTCGGTTCTTCAAAAGGATCAATAAAAATAAAGTTATTGAATGAGGAGGAAGGAAAGGATAGGATTATTTTGGAAACGAAAGATTTGAGTGAACGTTTTATTCCGGGTAATTTTGATGAAGCGATCGTGAAGGTTGATGGAAAACCGATGGGAAGAATGATCGGAAAGTGGGTATTTGAAGAAGAATTGTTGTTGAATTATTGGAAAAGCAGCTATCTGGAATGGCAGCAGGCTCCAGAGTCTGATTTCGTGAATATGCCTGTGAATAATACGAATAAGGATACATTGGAATTTATTGCAGGAGAAGTTGACGAGATGAAAACGATTTTGACTGGTGATTTGAAGAATTATTTTAGGGATTGTGAGGTAACGTATGTGCGTGATGAAAAAGAACGCTTGATAGAAGAGGGTGGTATTCGTCCCACGGTAGTGACCATGTCTGTTTATCATTTAAGTAAAGCAAATGTTACTTTTTCAGCGGGAACTGTTAAGGAAAAAGAAATAGAAATAGGGTTCCGTATGATTGATGATAATACCCTAGAAATTACTTTGTATGATTATGAGCCGACTGATTTCTACCAGACGATTTACGAGGGAATGAAGGCTGTTGCTGGAGAGGGGGAAATTGCGATGCGATATATTCAATTGCGTTATCATTTTACAAAAGTAAAATAGTCGATGAGATTAATGATGTTTTTATGGATTGCATGCCTGTTGGCATGCAATTCTAATGATAGGACTCCGGTAAGGGGAAATTTACAGAATTGTAAAGGAAAGAAAGTTTATTTTGAGATTTGTGGGCAAGACACAACCATTACTGTGGCTTTAGATAGTGTGGGAAATTTTGAGATTAATTTACCGTTAAGGGAAACAGGATATGTGCGCTTGGCAAATGGTAAGGCCGCATTTCCGCTTTATTTGCAGCCGGGTGAGAAGGTTCAGGTGAAGATGGATGTGGAAAAAGTTCAAAATGGGGATTATAAATCTGTTGAATTGGTGGAAGGGAATAATCCGGAAACGAGGATGATGGTGGATTATTACGAAAAGCAGTGGTTCCCATCGACACAGGAAATGTTTGTGTTACCTCCGGTAGACTTTAAACAAATGATGGATTCTATCGTGCGGCATAATGATGCTATTATTACCAATTTTGTGAAAAAAACACCTTGTGACCCGGAATTCGAACGTTTGTTCAGAATACAAGTAAAAGTTCCTTTGGCTGCTTCTTACTTTTATTACCCCATGTATCATTCTTTATTAAATAGAGAAGATCAAAGTGAGGAGCCTGACCATTTCAATATATTTGATGAAATGTTACCGAAAAATGATATTGGTGTCTATCAGAAAGTATACCGATACAAGGTTTACGAGGTTTCCTATTGGAATAATTTGCTGGGAGAGAAGTTGGCTGGTTTGATGTCGGAACCGGAACAATTCGTGAATGCTTATATTGACGAGTTGAATAAATTGGGGTTGCACGAACAGATCCGGGATGATGTAGGGAATAATTTCGTGATGCAGTATTATAATGAATTACCGGAGGAAGCCGTGTTGATATTGAAAAGCAGATATAAGGAGATTGTTGTTAATCCAAAGTACCTGAAAGAAATAGAACGTGTTTTTCAAAATGTTTTGCCCTAAAAGAATTTTCAACTTTCAATTAATTGACTATCTTTGCACCCGCCTATCGAGAATAGGTAAGTAATTAATGAGTTAAAATTAAAAAGAATGGCAACTAAAATTAGATTAGCAAGACACGGTCGTAAAGGACGTCCGTTCTACCATGTAGTGGTAGCAGATAGTAGAGCACCGCGTGATGGTCGTTACATTGAAAGAATTGGTTCTTACAACCCGATGACCAACCCGGCTACAATTGATTTAAATTTCGACAGAGCGTTATATTGGTTGATGACCGGAGCTCAACCGACTGACACGGCTAAAAGAATTCTTTCTTACGAAGGAGTACTTATGAAAAAGCACTTGTTGGAAGGTGTGAAGAAAGGTGCATTTGATATGGCTGCTGCTGACACGAAATTTGAAGCTTGGAAAAAAGAGAAGATTGCTAAAATTCAGGCTAAAATTGCTCGTTTGGCTAACGAATCAGAGAGTGCTTATAAGGCTCGTCTGGAAGCTGAGGCTAAAGTAAAAGAGGCTAAAGCTGAGATCGTGGCTAAAAAACAAGCAGAAATTGCCGCTGCAAAAGCTGAAGCAGACGGAAAAAGCGGAAGGATTTCTCTTCGGACTCGGGTTCCGGGATTTCCGCGTCCGCATGGTGGGCAATACCGCAAAGCTGGAGCTGCGGGAGACCGACCTTCCCCTGCTTCTGGAAAACCGAGAGAAGATCGTGACCGAACTCCGCAAAGATTATGACAGCGTTCTGCTGAATCTGGAGGTGCGCAAAT
>ERZ779876.45-NODE-45-length-151066-cov-19.248028_pt1 | contig 151066 bp, 127 predicted proteins | sample MGYA00511068_ERZ779876 | MGnify/ENA primary metagenome ERZ779876 (study PRJEB29588, sample SAMEA1970858) | human gut metagenome | biome: human gut; feature: human-associated habitat; material: faeces | place: Denmark | collected 2008/2010 ...
TTGTTGCTCAGGAACTTATAAATAAAGTTAAATTATAGTGTTGCGGAATTAAGGATTATGAAAATAATCATTGCTGGAGCCGGAGAGGTTGGAACACATTTAGCAAAACTGTTATCCCGAGAAGAACAGGATATTATTCTAATCGACAATGATGAAGAGAAACTACGAGAACTCGATGCCAATTATAATTTAATGACTGTCATCGGGAACCCTACTGCATTCCAAACATTAAAACAAGCCCAAGTATATAAAGCCGATTTATTTATTGCTGTCATGCCCTTCGAGTCTCGTAATATCATGGCATGTACAATGGCATCGAAACTAGGCGCAAAAAAAACTCTGGCAAGAGTGGACAACTACGAATACCTTTTACCTGAAAATAAAGCCTTCTTTGAAAATCTGGGAGTAAATGAACTGATATATCCCGAAAAACTGGCCGCAGAAGAAGTAATAACCGCATTAAAACACACATGGACACGCAACTGGTTTGAACTTTGTAATGGAGAATTAATCGTACTAAGTGTAAAATTACACGACAACGCTAAAATTCTGAATAAAAAACTCTATGAACTTACAACAGCCGAAAGCCAATTTCACATCGCGGCCATCAAACGTATACATGAAACTATTATTCCAAGAGGAAACGACGAAATAAAAATAGGAGACATCGCATACTTTACCACGACTCCTAATCATATACAAGAAATTCAAAAACTCTCAGGTGAAACAGAAGCAGAAATTCACAAAATAATGATCATGGGAGGCAGCCGTATCGCTATACGCATATCGAGTTACGCGCCTGATAATATGGCAATAAAACTCATCGAATGCGACAAGCAAAAGAGTTATAAATTAGCCGAATACATGAACGATATAATCATTATTCAAGGAGACGGACGCAATGTGGATCTTTTGAAAGAAGAAGGAATCCGTGACATGGATGCATTTATAGCATTAACCGATAGTTCCGAAACAAATATATTAGCTTGTTTAACCGCCAAAGAATTAGGGGTAAAAAAGACTATTGCAGAAGTCGAAAATATCCAGTTCATCTCTACTGCCGAACGGCTAAATATAGGAAATATCATCAATAAAAAATTACTAGCAGCCAGCCGTATCTTCCAATTGTTGCTCGACGAAGACTCCTCAAATGCTAAATGTCTCGCATTATCCGACGCCGAAGTCGTAGAATTGGTTGCAAAAGAAAATTCTAAAATTACCAAAGCCGCAGTAAAAGACCTAAAACTCCCGTCCGATTTAACAATCGGTGGATTGGTTCGTAATGGACACGGCATGGTCGTAACCGGAAACACATGGATACAACCGAATGATCACGTCGTTATTTTCTGTCTCGACACAGCATTACATAAAATAGAGAAGCTTTTCAATTAGGAATATCATGCCCAAAATTAACTTTCATGTCATACTGAAATTCATCGGAATATTACTATGCATGGAATCTATATTCATGCTCGTTCCGTTTGTCGTAGCTCTTATTTATGGAGAAGGAGATGCGCCGGCCTTTATTAAATCGGCATCAATAACTGCAATCGTAGGTGGTATATTATTCTACATTTTTAGAAATTCCCGTAACGACGTAGGAAAGCGTGAAAGTTATTTACTGGTAACTTCTATATGGCTTTTCTTCTCGGCTTTCGGGATGCTCCCATTTTGCTTAATGCCCAATCATTTGAGTATTACAGATGCTATTTTCGAAACAGTATCCGGCCTAACAACGACAGGAGCTTCCATTATAGAAAACGTAGACGTTCTTCCACATGGTATTCTCTTTTGGCGCAGTTTCATGCATTTTATCGGAGGAATGGGTATCATCTTGTTAACAATCGCCATACTGCCCATGCTCAACCATCAGGGTGGATTACTTTTATTTAATTCCGAAGTAACCGGCATAACAACCGAAAAATTGAAACCTAAAATCGGAGAAACAGCAAAAAAATTATGGAGTGTATATATCATACTCACCATTATCCTCTGTCTCCTATTGTGGTTGGGTCCCATGAATCTTTTCGATGCTATCTGTCAAGCATTTTGCGTCATGGCAACAGGTGGATTTTCGACCAAACAAGCCGGTATAAATTTTTGGAACTCCTCTTACACAGAATATGTCATGACTATATTCACATTTATTGCAGGTATAAATTTTGCTTTGGTGTATAGAGCCGTAACCGGAGATTTCAAAAAACTATTACACAATGAAGAAACCAAATGGTACACGGCAATTGTATTAGGCGCCACTTTATTAGTCATTACAGGACTATACATAACCGACCAAAACGGCTCCTTCGAAGATACTTTTCGAAGATCGCTATTCTTGGTTGTAACAATTGTTACGTCAACCGGATACACCGGAGATGACTATGTTGCTTGGGGCCCATTTTTTACAACTATATTTTTACTACTCATGTTCTTCGGAGCTTGTGCCGGCTCCACTTGTGGAGGAGCAAAAATAGACAGGCTGGTGGTCCTCGCCAAAAATACAAAAAATGAACTTTACAGAGTCATACACCCCAATGCTATATTACCCGTACGCGTAAATGGGAAAGCCATATCTCACGAAATAGTATCCAAAATATTAGCATTTATCTTAGTATATGTCATGGTACTTATAGCAGGGTCTATTATCCTATCGGCATTGGGGTTGTCTATGGAAGAATCATTCGGTTCGACACTTTCCTGCCTCAGCAATATCGGTCCCGGGGCCGGTTCAACCGGTCCGGCAGGTAACTATGCTTTTATCCCCGATTTAGGAAAATGGACTTTGTCAATCATCATGCTCATCGGCCGGCTTGAACTGTTTACAGTCCTCATTTTATTCACATCTTACTTTTGGAAAAACTCATAATATTGTTGAGAATAAGTATTTTTTGTACATTTGTATCTAATCTAAAATCCAAAGCGAAGTATTCTCATAATATGCCTACAACAGACTTAGAAGAAAATAAAATAAAACAAGCCCAACCCGAAGAGGGAAACAATACATCTCAGAATGAAAGAGAAACACGTAAAAACATATTTAAAAATGAACGTGTAAATTTCATTTTAGGTGTCATTTTAGTCATATTCTCCCTCTATTTGACTATCTCTTTCATCTCATTCTTTTTTACAGGAAGCATCGACCAAAGTAAAGTTGAGAATCTATCGGTAGGAGAACTTTCTTCCATTGGAAACGAGATTCAAAATTGGACGGGTGCATTCGGGGCATACTTATCCAACCTCATGATAAATCGTTGGATGGGTATATCTGCTTTCATCGTTTCTCTATGGTTATATGTCGTAGGCCGTCGATTCATGAAAGTCGCCCATACTCGAATGATACGATTTACGATTAGCTGTGCCTTGTCGATAATAGTTTTGTCTCTCTTTTTCGGATTCATTTTCATGCACAGTTATAACAACACCTTCCTATATTTAGGGGGATATCACGGGTATTATGCGACTTTATGGCTCAATGCATGGATAGGACCATGGGGAACGGCTCTGTTCATTATAGCTCTCGTTATCATATTGCTCGTCCATCTAAGTTATAAAACCATCGAATATATTCGACGAGTATCGTCCGTCAGCCTCACAGGGAAGGCGATCCAAGCAATAAAAAACAGGACGGATAACCCAGAAACAGATAACGAAAATGACAATAAGGAAACGGAATCTAACGAAACCCAAAATACTGAAAACATACCCTCATCGGAAAACGATATTGTAAATACATTGCCCGAATATCCCGATGACCCTACCGAAGAAATCCCTACACTCGAAGATATACAAGAAAATATTCTTCCTATCGAAGAGGAGACTAAACGAGTTACCATCGAGACCGGTGACCCCGACTTTGTCATCGAGACGGCTGAGACCGAAGTATTAGCTACACAAGCTCCTATGGAAGATTATGATCCTACGAAAGACCTCTCGCATTATAAAAGACCGACATTCGATTTACTGGACAAACGGGAAAACAGCGAGGTGGAGATCAACATGGAAGAACAGTCTGCCAACAAAAAACTGATCACCGAAACCCTCAAAAATTACAATATAGAAATCAGTTCCATTACGGCGACTGTGGGTCCTACCGTTACTCTTTATGAAATAAAACCAGCACCCGGAGTAAGAATAGCCCGGATAAAAAGTTTGGAAAACGATATTGCCCTCAGCCTGTCGGCGTTAGGGATTCGCATTATAGCCCCTATTCCCGGCAAAGGAACCGTCGGTATCGAAGTACCGAACAAAGATCCTAAAATGGTCTCTATGTATTCTGTTCTAGCTTCCAAAAAATTTCAAGAATGTAAATATGAACTTCCCCTTGCGTTAGGAAAAAGTATTACGAACGAAGTCTGCATAGCAGATCTTTGTAAAATGCCTCACATATTGGTGGCTGGTGCTACCGGACAAGGAAAATCCGTCGGGCTGAATGCCATTATCACATCTTTACTTTATAAAAAACACCCGGCTCAATTAAAATTCGTATTAGTCGATCCCAAAATGGTCGAATTCAGTATCTATTCGGTTATAGAAAGACATTTTATGGCTAAATTACCCGACGCAGAAAAGTCCGTAATTACCGACAGCGACAAGGTTATCGCCACTTTAAATTCTCTCTGTATCGAAATGGATAATCGATATGCCCTACTCGCCAAAGCAAATGTGAGAACAATCAAAGAGTATAACGAAGAGTTTATCCATAGAAAACTGAATCCGAATAACGGACACAAATTCATGCCCTATATCGTGGTGATTATCGATGAGTTCGCTGATTTAATTATGATGGCAGGCAGAGACGTCGAAATGCCCATCGCTCGAATAGCACAAAAAGCGAGAGCTGTCGGTATTCACATGATCATAGCAACACAACGTCCTTCAACGACCGTTATCACCGGTAACATTAAGGCAAATTTCCCGGCACGTATCGCTTTCAGAGTTATGCAAATGGTCGATTCACGGACTATACTCGATGCTCCCGGAGCAAACCAGCTCATCGGACGAGGTGATATGTTATTTACCGAAGGAGGTGATTTGAAACGTATTCAATGTGCGTTTATCGATACTCCCGAAGTAAAACGAATTTGTGAGTATATCAGCAAACAACAAGGATACCCCGAACCATATGAACTTCCAGAATATAAAAATCCCGACAGTGACGCAGGGAGCAATGGAAACGATGTAATCAACCGAGACCCCCTATTCGAGGAAGCCGCTAAAATGATCGTCGTTTCAGGGCAGGCCTCCACATCGTCTTTACAAAGACGCTACTCCATCGGATACAATAGAGCGGGACGACTGATGGATCAACTGGAAGCTGCCGGTATCGTAGGCCCAAGCGAAGGGGGTAAACCTCGACAAGTACTGATTGTGGATATTATGGCTCTCGAAAACAAATTAGAATTAATGAAATGAAAACAAATCGCATTCTACTATGCTGCTCTGTACTTTTTCTACTATTAAGCATGGAACCTCTACATGCACAAAACGGTACACAGGCATTAGATAAAGTCGTTGGTAAATTCCAACAATCGAACGGTATATCGGCTACTTTTACACTGACCGTTTTTAATGCACTGAACGAACCCGTAGAAAAACAAAACGGAACTATAAAACTATCTGGGAACAAATTTTACTGGAATACAACATCTATGATTGTATGGTACGATGGTTTGCAACAATGGACATACGTAAAGGCAACAGAGGAAGTAAACCTAACCGAACCAACGACCGAAGAAATCGCAACAGTCAATCCCTACATACTCATCAATAACTACAAAAAAGACTTCTACATCAAAACATTAAAGTCAAAAAGTTCCAAAGAAAGTATAGCAGAACTTACACCAAAGAAGAAAGGAACAAATATAGACCACATTATAATTATTATCAACACAACTACATGGAATCCAAGCTCTTTTAAGCTCTATTATAGCGATCGGACATATAGCATAATCAACCTATCAAAATATGCTACCGACCAAAACTTTCCAGACTCGACATTTGTTTTTAACAAAAAGCAATATTCAAAAGCAGAACTTATCGATTTACGCTAATAACACAAATAAATAGAAATTATGGAACAAAACGAACGCATACGTTGTCTAATTATAGGCTCAGGACCGGCCGGTTATACGGCAGCTATTTATGCTTCACGAGCAAACCTATCACCGGTTCTATATGAAGGCATGCAACCGGGCGGACAACTAACAACGACCAGCGATGTAGAAAATTTCCCGGGATATCCCGAAGGTATATCAGGATTCGATATGATGGAAGATTTGAAAAAACAAGCCGAACGATTCGGGGCAAACATTCGCCGAGGGATTGCCACAGCTGTCGATTTTTCTCAAAAGCCATATCGTATAACCATAGACGGTGAAAAAATTATAGAAGCCGATGCCTTAATCATTTCTACTGGTGCTTCGGCCAAATATTTAGGACTCCCAGATGAGGTTAAATATGCAGGTATGGGAGTGTCGGCCTGCGCTACTTGCGATGGATTTTTCTACCGAAAAAAAATAGTCGCGGTAGTAGGTGGAGGCGATACGGCTTGCGAAGAAGCAGAATACCTTTCCCACTTAGCCTCTAAGGTTTACTTAATCGTCAGAAAAAACTTTCTAAGAGCCTCCAATATCATGCAACGCCGTGTCAATGAAAATCCTAATATAGAAATCTTATTTGAAACTCAAGCCGAGGGATTGTTCGGAGAAAACGGAGTGGAAGGAGTACATTTGGTTAAAGGCAAAGACACAGAGCATGAAGAGCGTTACGATTTACCCATAGACGGATTTTTCCTTGCCATTGGACACAAACCCAATACAGATATATTCAAACATTCCATTACCCTCGATGAAAACGGATATATAGTTACAGCACCTCACACAACCGAAACTAACATAGAAGGTGTATTCGCTGCCGGAGATGTCGCAGATCCCCGGTATAGACAGGCTATCACTGCGGCGGCATCGGGTTGTAAAGCGGCAATGGATGCCGAACGATATCTTATAAATAACAGCCTATAAGGACACTTTTTCTTTATACAAATAAGGAGCGTAAATGATTTTTTCGCTCCTTATTTTTTATTGATATAAATCCCGATTTACTATTAAATATTATAGTTTTTCCTCTTTTAAGGAACAATGTATCAATTTTTCATATATTTTTGTGCTGTAAAACATAGTTATAAGGCAAATGGTTAAAAAAAGCACATTAGAATCCATACTACAACAAGAAATGTCTGATTTTTGGGCTCTACTTGAAAATGAGGAAAAACGCATTATCGCCGAAAACTTTAAAATTCAGAATTTCAAAAAGAATGAAATTATTTACAGTGAGGGAGAAGATCCCGCACAACTAATGTGCTTATTAAAAGGTAAAGTAAAAATTTACAAAGACGGAGTTGGGGGCAGGAGCCAAATTATTCGATTAATTCGACCGGTTCAATATTTCGGCTATCGGGCATATTTCTCTCGCGAACCTTATGTAACGGCAGCAGCAGCCATTGAAAATTCTATTGTGGGATTCTTGCCCATGCCGTTAGTAGAAGAACATATTCGCAAAAATAACGGCTTGGCTTGGTTTTTCATTAAAGAACTATCCAACGATTTAGGCATTTCGGATGCCCGCACAGTTAATCTCACACAAAAACATATTCGAGGACGATTAGCCGAATCCTTATTGGTACTTAAAGAAAATTACGGTGTCGAAGAAGATGGACTTACACTCAACATCTATATGGCTCGTGAAGATTTAGCTAACTTATCGAACATGACCACATCTAACGCCATACGCACCCTATCGAGTTTTACAAACGAAAAAATCATAACAGTCGATGGCCGACGCATACAAATTATAGATGAAGAACGGTTACGAAAAATTAGCAAATTCGGATAATATCCCACTTGGGCTATAATAAGTAAAACAAAGCACTCTCGACAAATTTGTCGAGAGTGCTTTGTTTTACACAGATTAATTATTCCAACTCAAACGCGACCTTCGATCTTATATCACTCGAAGAGGCTCCTATCAATATTTCGAACTTCCCGGGTTCCGCAACCCAGGCATGTTTCTTATCATCGAAATAAGAGAGTTTCGACTCGTCTATCTCAAACTCTACGATTTGACTTTCTCCCGGTTGCAAATCAACTTTCTTAAATCCTTTCAATTCTTTCTTCGGACGGGGCAAACTCGATTTCAAATCACTCACATACAACTGAACGATTTCTGCCCCAGATCTATTGCCTGTATTGGTTACAGGGATACGAACCCGGAGGCTTTCACCTTGTTGCACGACGTTCTTATCGATCTCGGCTTTACCATATTCAAATGTCGTGTAGCTCAATCCGTGACCGAAACTGAACATCGGTCGTATTTTCTTGTGAAGATCGCTCCAACGATAGCCTACAAAAATATCGTCTTTATAAATTTGTTGGTGATTCAACCCCGGATAAACAATCGAATCATTGAATGAATGAGCATGATAATCTTCCAATTTGGCATACATACTGAACGGGAGTTTTCCAGAAGGATTGACATCGCCCACCAATATAGAAGCCAATGCGTTACCGGCTTCACTACCGCAATACCAACCTTCGACGATGGCAGGGACCTGGTCTATCCACGGCATTGCCACACTGTTTCCCGAAATCAATACGACTATCGTGCGGGGATTGGCCTGAGACAAAGCCTCGATAACTCGGTCTTGACCATAAGGAAGCCCATACGATGTGCGATCTCCACCTTCACAATCTTGGTGGCTATTTTTATTCAAACCGCCGACAAAAACGACATAATCGGCCGACTTCGCTTTATTTACAGCTTCATCGAGCAGTTCATCGGCAGACCGAGATTCAGCAAGATTGACTTTGGAAACCACCCCATTATAAGATCCATCGATGTTACCGACATATCCACGAGCATATATTACCTCAGTAGCCTCTCCGACTCTTGCCTTCAATCCGTCCAATGGGGATATCTCATATCGTGCTTTCAACGAAGAGCTTCCGCCACCCACCGTCATCATCTTTATCGCATTCTCTCCGACAACCAAAATGCGTTTGGTTTCGGACAAACGAATGGGTAATACATTGTTTTTATTCTGTAACAACACAATGCCTTCCTCGGCGATTTTACGAGCAGCAGAAGCATGAGCCGGGGTTTTGAAAGAGCCGTAAGGTCTGTTACGATTCATCGTAGTACGAAACATCAGACGCAATATATTTCGAACTTTGCCATCGACAACAGATTCCGGAATCGTCCCGTTTTTCAACAAATCAAGAAACGGTTGTGCCAAATAGTAATTGCTATACGCATCTCCTTTACCATTCGTCAAACCATCTGTCCAAGTCCCGAACTCCATATCCAAACCATTATAAGCAGCCTCCATCGTATTGAATACTCCACCCCAATCCGATACTACGACACCATCAAATCCCCATTCTTTTCGGAGAATATCGTTCAACAAATATTGGTTATGACAACAATATTGATTCTTATAACGATTGTAGGCTCCCATAATAGACCAAGCCTTTCCTTTCTGTACAGCAGCTTTAAACGCTGGAAGATAAATTTCATATAAAGCCCGGTCACTAACCTCCACATTGACAGCATGCCGATCGTATTCCTGATTATTCAACGCATAATGCTTCACACAGGCTGCTACCCCGTTAGACTGTACCCCTTCGATATAAGGAACCACCATCTCCGAAGCTAAATAGGGATCCTCTCCCATATATTCAAAATTACGACCATTCAACGGAGTACGGTAGATATTGACACCCGGTCCCAATAATACATTCTTATTTCTATATCGCGCTTCCTCGCCTATCGATTTGCCATACAACAGAGCCATCTCAGGATTCCAAGTCGCTGCCAAACAAGTCAATGCCGGGAATGCCATACAAGAATCGTTCGTCCACCCTGCTTGGTCCCATTCGTCCCAAATGACCTCGGCACGAATTCCATGAGGACCGTCGGTCATCCAATTTTCGGGCAATCCCAAACGAGGCACTCCCGGTGAACTGAATTTGGATTGTGCGTGGCACAATGCCACTTTTTCTTCGAGCGTCATTCTCGACAGAGCATCCTCTATTCGGTCTTCCATCGGCTTGGTTTCATCAAGATAAACAGGTGTTTGAGCGGCCACTGTACCCGATAACGAAAAAATGGCTACCCATACTAAATTTTGAAAAAATTTCATGGTAAAATATTAAAATGTTAGAGATATATTAAATTTGCAATAAAGGTAAATATAATTTGAGTATTCGGCAAGACAAGTTAATACAAATACATTTTTATTACTATCAAAATAAAATCATAAATTTTATATTTCTAATTCTTTCTCAACGAAGAAAAAGGACTAAATATTCCGTATAACTTTTCCCGAAGACGTCTCCTTAAACTTCTGCACATACAGCACTTTACGCGGGAACTCATATTTATTTACTTTTGCCCGAATCTTTTCCAGCAATATTTTTTCTTGTTCCAGAGACAAAGCCTCGCCTTCTATAACGAGAGCAACCGATTCACCCCATTTCAGGTCGTCACAAGACGTTACAAAAAAACGGCGTGTAAACAGACCTGCTATTTTCTTTTCGATCAACTCTGGAAAAACCTTTATCCCTCCCGTATTGATCACATGGTCATACCGTCCTATCCATCGAAAATTCCGAGAATCTACCAACTCAACCACATCGTTCGTTACAAACTCTTTTACAGAAAAGTGCGGAGCGTGAATGATTAAACAATTTCGTTCATCTATCGAAAAAGATATACCACCCAACGCACAATATAACGACAAAGAGTCACCGATACGGCGTAATGCGACATGCGAAACTGTCTCGGTCATACCATAAGTAGCATACATATCGACAGGAAGTTTTTCCAGCTCCACCTCAGTACCGGGAGATAAAGGTGCACCACCTATTATCAGAGACGTTATACGAGAAAGTCTTGATTTCTGCATCGTACTTTTCAAAGATTCGACTACTTGCGCCGGAACCATCGCGGCAAAATCGATAGGCTCGTCTATTGTCGTCAAAGGCAACGACGAAGGAGTTACGACCAACAAATCAGCACCGGATAACAAGGCTCTTACAATCATCATTTTACCGGCAATATAATCGGGCGACAGGCATAACAACATTACCGAACGACAGGTAATATCGAAAAAGTCATTGGTCAACCGTGCCGAAGCCTCCATATCTCGTTTCAGTAATCTTACCGGCTTTGGAGTTCCGGTCGATCCCGAAGTATGTCCCCAAACAAAATCGGAAGGTGCGAACCACTCATCGAGAAAAGCAGCCACTTCGGGTGTAGAAGCATTGAGTATCTCTTCTCGATTACGACAAATACGATGATTTAGCCTTATTTCCATGAATCCATCGAAAAAATCCAAGTTTTATCAGGATTATATCTCAACTCATCTCCTATCTGCTCCAACGGTGACGGTATATTATTGGTGTACAAAGCTCCCGTTCCCAATCCCTGAGGCATATTTATAGGCAATGTCGCCGTCCATTGCGCAATTGCATTCAATCCCACATTCGATTCCAATGCCGATGTTATCCACCAACCCACACGACAATTCCGAGCAAATTCGATCCACTCTTCCGCACCCGAAAATCCCCCTATCAAAGAAGGCTTCAAAACGATATATTGCGGAGAAATCGTCTCCAATAACGCTAATTTCTCGGTGGAATCGGTTATCCCGATTAATTCTTCGTCAAGAGCTATCGGTAGAGGAGTTTCTTCGCACAACCGAGCCATCGCCTCCCATTGTCCGGCTCGTATGGGCTGTTCTATCGAATGTAAATCATAAGCCGAAAGACGTTGCAAATGTTCCAATGCATCATAAGGAGAGAACGCACCGTTGGCATCGACCCTCAACTCTATATCCTCCCGGCGATATCGTCGCCGAATTGCAGCCAGCAATTCACATTCATCATCGAAATCTATCGCTCCAATTTTCAACTTAATACAAGAGAACCCGGCCGCTAATTTCTCATCGATACGGGAAGCCATAGTGCGCTTATCGCCCATCCATATCAATCCGTTTATTTCAATCGCTTGTTTCCCGGCAGTAAACTCAGACGGGTAAATCATGCGTCGTCCGCCATGCTGCAAATCGAGTAAGGCGGTCTCCACTCCAAAACGGATAGAACTCCATGTAGACAAATCTATTTCATCTATTCGGTCGATACCCCGACAAACCGTTTGCAACATAGCTTCATAATCAGGACGATCGTCTGCTCCCAATCCCTTAAACAGTGCACATTCTCCTATCCCGAAACAATCGGGATTATGCTCGTCCCACACTTTCAAGAAATAGGTCTCCTTTTGCGTGAGAGCGCCCCGAGAAGTTCCGCTAGGGACTTTGAAATGAAGTATATAAGGAGTATAACTTGCCTTTAACATCTATCCGGGGAATTTGGGAAATTTCTGGAAATCGGGGTCTCTCTTTTCAAGGAAAGCATTCTTGCCCTCCTGCGCCTCCTCCATGAGATAATACATGAGAGTGGCATCACCGGCAAATTCCATCAAACCCCGCTGCCCGTCAAGTTCGGCATTCAACGCCCGCTTAATCATTCGTATAGCCATCGGGCTACGTTTCAATATCGTTCGACACCATTCGATTGTCTCTTCCTCCAATCGGTCGAAAGGAACAACTTTATTGACCAGCCCCATTTCTTCTGCCTCTTTCGCTGAATATTGGCGACATAGGAACCATATTTCGCGCGCTTTCTTCTGCCCTACGATACGAGCTAAATAGGACGAGCCGAATCCTCCATCGAAACTTCCCACTTTCGGGCCAGTCTGTCCGAATCGAGCGTTCTCCGAAGCAATTGTCAAATCACATACCACATGCAACACATGCCCGCCTCCGATCGCATAACCGTTGACCATAGCGATAACCGGCTTGGGAATGGAACGTATAGCTTTATGCAAATCCAAAACATTTAACCTCGGGACACCGTTTTCATCGATATAACCGCCAATTCCTTTCACTTTCTGGTCTCCACCGGAACAAAACGCTTTGTCTCCCGCTCCCGTCAGAATGATAACGCCAATATCGGAACGTTCCCGACAAATAGACATGGCATCGAGCATCTCACAATTCGTTTGCGGACGAAACGCATTATATACTTGCGGGCGGTTAATCGTTATCTTCGCGATTCCATCGCAATAATCGAAAAGTATATCCTCATACTCCTTAATCGTTTTCCAATCTATCTGTTCCATATTCTTATATTTTTAAATTTAATCATTATCATCATTGCCTCGACCGGCGGAAGTATCCCCGCAAAACCTCGGCATTATAAACATTCGGGGTGTGGACCGCCAGTATAGCCGGCCGATCTTTCTCGGCAAAAAAGAGAGAAAGTACCTCTGCGGCCGATTTTTCATCATTGAGCTCGAAATAACGAAGTCCGAACAAATCGGCATATTTCTCGACCGAAATATCTCTATGTATTTCAAAACAAGTTTCCAGTTCGGGCAAATCGGACGTCGGTTTAATAAATCGAAAGATTCCCCCACCCCCATTACACATTACGATAATTTTAAACCGGGGAGAAAGATAAGTCGATGATAACCCATTTACATCATACGAAAAGCTCATGTCTCCCGTAATCAATACTGTCATCTCCTCACCCACACAAGCCGCACCCGCAGCGGTCGAGGTGGAGCCGTCTATACCGCTCACGCCCCGATTACAATCGCTCCGCAACACCTGTTCGCACTTGAACAACTGGGCATAGCGTACCGTAGTACCGTTGGAAAGCTGCAATGCTGTTCCCGGCGGAATCGCAGGTAATATCAATGAAAATGCTTTCAAATCACACCACCCGACATGAGCGATATAATCGTCGTGCAAACGAGTAGCAATCACCTCTTTCCTATGCCACAGCATCGAGTAGTCGCTCTCTATCGGGAATACACTTCGAGACAATACCTCTAAAAACGATGCAGCCTGAGAATCGATATGGCAAGTCAACGATTGCATCGTATCTACTACATGATCGCCTTGTGATATACGCCAATGCAACTTGGGCTTATGCTGCCGTAAAAAAGCCTTTATCATACGCGACACCAATGATCCGCCTAATGTAATGAGCAAATCGGGTGCATAATCTTCCCATTCCGCTTTATCGATTACCGAATAAACCCTATCGATCGTAGGTATCAAATTCTTCCCCCTCACATTGGCTATGCTTTCGGTAAGAACGACAACCTGCGGCAATTCCGCTAAACGTAAAAGAGCTTGACTCAACTGCTCGTCAGGCTGTGAGAAAGCCACTAAAACCAACACCTTTCGAGCCGACATAAACTCATCGCACAAAAGTTTCATAGATTGCTCATCGGGAATATTCGACGAAGGTATGCGAGTAACAAAACGCTCCCGTACGGAAGGCATATCCATTTCTTGCGTGAGCGGCTCGGAAACAGCGATATTAATATGAACAGGGCCCTTTTCTCCCGACAATGACGTTAACAAAGCGTCGTTTATACAACGATTGAAGTACCACCCGTCCATCGGCAGAGACAGTTCCGCCCGTAAATTATACGAACGTTTCACAAAGTGGGACAAAGCGCCGTACTGCCGCAATGTTTGACTATCGTCCTGATCGATCCACTCCATAGGACGATCCGCCGAAATAACTATCAACGGAATATGTTGGTAATAGGCCTCGGCAACAGCCGGCGCATAATTGAGTAACGCTGTTCCCGATGTACAAACCAATGCCACCGGTTCACCGCTACGTTGCGACATACCCAATGCCATAAAAGCCGCTGTACGTTCATCGACAACGACATAGTCCTGTATATCGGGTGTACGCGAAAATGCCATTAATAAAGGAGCATTTCTCGATCCGGGCGACAGAACGACACGCTTTACACCATGCTCCGCCAAAAGTGTGACAATAATATTACAGCCCTGTTTATCGGTCGTTTTCATATTCACTCTACTTATAACCATTGATAATCGACAGCAAAGTCTGCGCTTTCGCCTCGGTTTCTTTCCACTCTCTTTCCGGATCCGATTTATCGGTCAAACCTCCGCCGACATACAATCTCAATCGGGAATCGTCTACTTCCATGCACCGAAGATTGACGAACAAACGAACATGCTCACCAAACATAGGGCCCAAATAACCGCCATAATATCTGCGCTCATGCGGTTCTACTCGACGAATCCATTCCATCGCAAGTTCTTTGGGATACCCACCCACAGCTGGCGTAGGGTGAAGCACCGACAATATCTCGGCCAATCTCCCGTTTGCCGAACCGACTTTCAGAGAAATAGGCGTACACAAATGTTCCACCTGTCCAGCCCTGCGAGAAAACCGCTCACCGATAATCGGTTCGAGACCTTTATCTCTAAATACCTTCGATATATAATCGGTCACAATTTGTTGCTCCTCTTGTTCTTTTTGTCCCCACGGTCCCTGCGCTCCCGCCTTTCGCGTACCTGCGAGAGCCATCGTAGTCAACGACACTCCGTCACAATCGAGCAATGTTTCGGGCGTAGCTCCTATCCATCTTCCTACACCGGGCACATTGACCCACGAAACAAAAGCCGAATCGTATTTTGCAGCCAGTCGAAAAAACAGCTGCCCATCGGAAACTACCGGACGGTTCAATGTGACGGTGCGGGAAAGAACAGCCTTTTTTATCTCTTTACGAGACATTGCCGCGACAAGCGTATTTACTTGTTTTTCATACTGTTCAAAAGAACTATCTACCGGTTTTATCTCCAAATTTGCCAAAGTTTGTCCCGCCCCGTAATTCAACGCCTCCAAACTTATCTCTTCGGCCCGTTGTATCTTCACAGGGAAAAAGTAACGAGGCAACTCACCTTCCTCAAAAGGTGCGAAAAAAAAGCCCTCCTGTCTTTCCGGGAAAACTCCATCTGCAAGAGTCATAAGTCTATCAGGCTCACAGGCTCCCCAATAAAAGCCATCTTCGCCCGGCAGACGAAAAGCGAAAGCCGGGAAATCATTCCCCAAACTCGCCTCAATAGCACAAGATAACAAATGTATAGAATCAACCTCTTTCGCCATATTGCACCGACTTATCAATCCAACTCCACGGGAACAGCCATAAGCTCAAAAGGCAGAGCTTCGACGACTTTTACCCGACAAAAATCTCCAATCGTCAGAAAACGATCTTTTGCAATAAGCACTTCGGGATCGACCTCAGGTGAATCGTATTCCGTACGCCCCACATAATAGTCCTCCTCTTCCCTATCGACTATCACATCAAATATTTGACCTACCTTTGAAGCGTTGCTTTCAAGCGCTATTTCTTCTTGCAATGCCATCAACTCGTCGAGTCTGGCCTGTTTCACTTCCTCCGGGATAGAGTCGGGAAAATGATTGGCCGCATAAGTACCCTCTTCTTCGGAATAGGCAAACGCTCCCATACGCTCGAAACGAGCCTCCCGAACAAACTCCTTTAATTCCTCGAAATCCTCATCGGTCTCACCGGGGTATCCCACCATCAATGTCGTACGAATATGTATGCCGGGGACTTCCGTTCGTATGCGTTTCAACAAATCATAAGTCTCCTGCTTCGTCACATGCCGACGCATATCTACCAACACATGGTCACTGATATGCTGCAATGCGATATCGAGATATTTGCAAACATTATCATGACGCTGTATAACAGGTAATATCTCATAAGGGAATTGTGACGGATAAGCATAGTGCAACCGTATCCACTTCACACCCGGAATCTGCGCCATGCGATCGATTAACTCCGGTAATTTCAATTTCCCGTACAAATCAAGCCCATAGGAAGATAAATCCTGAGCAATAATCTGAAACTCTTTCACGCCCTGCGAAACCAAGCTCTTCACCTCATCAAGCAACTGTTCCATAGGATAAGAAACGAAGCGCCCAGTAATTAAAGGAATAGCACAATAAGAACAAAATCGATTACAACCTTCGGCAATTTTCACATAGGCATAATGAGGCGGAGTTGTCAGTATGCGCCCGAAATCTTTCTCCTCGGAAATTCGCGATCCCAAATCCGTCAACAAATCAGTCCAGTCGAATTTTCCATAAAACTTATCTACCTCGGGTATCTCGGTTTCCAATTCCTCCCGATAACGTTGAGACAAACAGCCCATCACATAAAGATGATGTATCTTATGAGCTTTTTTAGCCTCGACCATTTGTAAAATCATTTCGATAGATTCTTCTTTGGCATCTCCAATGAAGCCACAAGTATTCACTACGACAAACTCACTCGAAACTTTTTCAGGATCATGTCTCACCTTATAACCGGCTTCTGCGAAACGATGCATCAATCGTTCGGAATCCACCAAATTTTTCGAACAACCCAACGTAATAATATCAACGCTATTTTTTATCATTGTCATTACACAAAAATACGGCTATGAAGCCTTTGCAAGACCACCCAGCCGTCTATCCTAAAAACTCACGAATATCAATCTCCGAACAACGAGTCCACAAATTCCTTACGGCGGAACACCTGCAAATCTTCCATGCCTTCACCCAGCCCTATGTACTTAACCGGTATCTTAAAGTGATCGGATATACCTATGACCACACCACCTTTGGCCGTACCATCGAGTTTCGTTATGGCCAACTCGTTCACCTCAGTCGCGGCAGTAAACTGCTTGGCTTGCTCAAAAGCATTCTGTCCTGTGGAGCCGTCCAATACTAACAAGATTTCATGAGGAGCACCGGGAATGATTTTCTCCATTACTTTCTTTATTTTGGTCAACTCGTTCATCAAATTCAATTTATTGTGCAATCGACCTGCCGTATCGATAATTACCACATCGGCATTATTCGCCTTCGCCGAACTCAACGTATCGAATGCCACGGATGCCGGATCGGCTCCCATTTTTTGTTTCACGACAGGGACTCCAACCCGTTCGCCCCATATCATCAACTGCTCGACCGCAGCGGCACGAAACGTATCGGCAGCTCCCAAATAAACACTATTCCCTCTCTTTTTATATTGATATGCCAACTTACCGATAGTTGTAGTCTTGCCTACACCATTCACCCCGACAACCATGATTACATACGGTTTTTTCCCTTCGGGGACAGAAAATTCACCGGCATCCTCAACATCGTTTTCGGTTAGCAACGCTGTGATTTCTTCCCGGAGAATTGAGTTTAATTCGTTCGTATTTATGTATTTGTCACGAGCCACCCGCTTCTCTATTCGGTCTATAATACGAAGTGTAGTTTCCACTCCGACATCAGACGTGATCAATACTTCTTCCAAATCGTCCAATATATTCTCATCGACTTGTGACTTCCCGGCAACAATACGCGCCAACTTGGAAAATACGCCCTCTTTGGTCTTAGATAATCCCTTATCCAAGGTTTCCTTTTTCTCTTTCGAAAAGAAATCAAACAATCCCATATATAAAATTTTTAAGAAAAGTAACTGTAAGCAGCTACCCGGTGGATATGCAAAGCTATAAAATTATCATGGTAAAAAAAAACTTCCTTACACATTTCGTATAAGAAAGTTTCTTTATATTACGCTAATTATGACTTACTTACTAAGTACATCTTTAACCGCGTCATTCGGAACCATTTCCTCTTGGAAAGTATAAGCCCCTGTTTTCGGCGATTTTACCATTTTTATCACCTTAGAATAAGTACGGCCTTCGCCTTTTTGCAACGATGCAACTGTTTTCTTTGCCATGGTTCAATCCTTCCTTATTTTATTTCTTTATGTACAGTAACTCTTTTCAAGATGGGATTGTATTTTTTCAACTCCAATCTTTCTGTGGTATTTTTTCTGTTCTTAGTAGTAATATAACGCGATGTTCCGGGCATACCACTCGCCTTGTGTTCCGTGCATTCAAGAATTACTTGAACCCTATTACCTTTTGCTTTCTTTGCCATATCTTAATATAACATTTTTATTTCTGTTAAATACCCATTTCCGGCAGCTTGCTTGATAGCTGCATCTAATCCCATTTTATTGATTGTACGAAGACCGGCAGCTGAAAGTGTAAGCGTGATCCAACAATCTTGTTCTACCCAATAAAATTTCTTTGTAAAGAGGTTGACATTAAATCTTCTTTTCGTTCTTCTTTTTGAGTGCGAAACGTTGTTGCCAACCATTGCTTTTTTCCCTGTAATTTGACAAATCTTTGACATCGCTATCTATTATTTTATTTGTTTTTTCTTACTGCTTTCGCAAACAGAGTGCAAAGTAAAGCATTTTAGAAATATGTTCCAAATTTTTAAGGTATTAAAATCGGAACTTTTTTATTCAGTTCTATTTTGTCATCAGTTGTATCAACATCAACAAAGCCGATTGGGTCGCACGCGCAATTACTTGCTCTCTATCGCCTTCGAAACAAAAACATTCAGCCTCGCTTCGCTCGCCATACCGAACTGCAATCCACACCGTACCTACCGGTTTCTCAACGCTGCCTCCACCCGGACCTGCTATTCCAGAAGTCGCTATCGCACAATCGGAAGACAACAATCTTTGTACCCCCGATACCATTTGCAAGACGGTCTCCCTACTCACAGCACCAAAACCCGATAATGTCTCCGACGACACATTCAAAACACGTGTTTTCACCTCGTTGGAATAAGCCACGACACTACCTTTAAAATAGACCGAACTACCCGCTACCCTTGTTATTTCATGAGCTATATTTCCTCCCGTGCAACTTTCGGCTGTCGCCAACGTTTCTCCTCTTTCGGTTAATATCGACCCTAATGCTCCTGCGAGAGTTGTATCCGAACCACAAAACAGATGGCTACCCAATATAGTCCTCAATTTAAAAAACTCATCATCGATAATCTTCTGCAAATATGACTCTTCATCGCCACGAGCAGTCAGTCTCAACCGAATCACTCCCGGCGTAGGCAAATAGGCAAGTTTGATACACGCCGGCAATTGCGCTTCAAAGTCGGATAAAGTTTCGGACAACCTCGATTCCGTAAAATCTTTCACTAAACAAGTGCGATGCAAGATAGACGAATGATCTTGAAAATACTCCCTCAAACGACTTATAACCGCCTCTTTCATGACGGTCTTCATTTCTGTCGGGACACCCGGCATAGACACCAATACCTTGCCATTTCTTTCAAACCACATGACAGGAGCCGTACCCACGGGATTTTGAATAACTGTACACACATTAGGAACATAGGCTTGATTGCGCGTACTTTCATTCATCGTCAATTTACGACGACGAAAAATGGTTTCCACATTGGCGAATACCGATTCATCGAATACCAACTTTCCACCGAAATAATCGCAAAGAGTCTGCTTTGTAATATCGTCCTTCGTCGGGCCCAATCCGCCGGTCATCAAAACGACATCGACCCTACCGAACGAGCTATTCAGAGCATCGGTTATTTCCCGAGACCTATCTCTAACTGTCGTTATCTCGGTAACCTCCCACCCTATATGATTCAGCTCCCGAGCAATCCACCCAGAATTCGTATCGGTCACCTGTCCGATCAACAACTCATCGCCGATAACAATAATCTCGACATTCATTTCATTCGTATTTATAATTCAACCCGAGCAAAAGGAGCCTTCGCTATATCACAAAACTCTTTATCCAAATATTTATAATAACCCGTAATAGCCACCATAGCCGCATTATCGGTCGTAAAAGAGAAGGGCGGCAGATAAACTGTCCAACCATACTTTCGGGCATAATCTTCAAAAGCAGCCCTCACAGCAGAGTTCGCCGAAACGCCCCCGGCAACAGCCACATGCTTTATTCCGGTTTGTTTAACGGCCTTATAAAGTTTGTCCATCAAAATGTCCACAATCGTAGTCTGCAACGATGCACACAAGTCACACTTGTTTTTTTCGATGAAATCGGGGTCTTCTTTTATTTTGTCTCTCAATAAATATAAAAAGGAAGTTTTCAGTCCACTGAAACTATAATCAAAACCGGGTATGTGAGGTTTACTTAGTGCAAACGCTTTGGGATTCCCTTCCTTCGCCAATCTATCTACAACCGGGCCTCCCGGATAAGGCAATCCCATTACTTTGGCACATTTGTCAAAAGCTTCACCGGCAGCATCGTCTATCGTTTGTCCGATAACAGTCATTTCATTATAAGACTCTACTTTTATGATTTGCGAATTCCCCCCCGAAACGAGTAAACACAAAAACGGGAAGGGAGGCTGAGTGTTATCATCGGGAGACCGTTTGATAAAATGAGCCATAACATGAGCTTGCAAATGATTGACATCGACGAGAGGAATATTCAATGCTGTCGTAAAACCTTTGGCAAAAGAAGTTCCGACGAGCAAAGACCCCATAAGTCCGGGGCCTCTGGTGAACGCCACCGCACTCAAATCCTCCGGAGTCACCCCCGCACGTTTTAAAGCCTCCGACACAACCGGAATAATATTCTGTTGGTGCGCCCGAGATGCCAATTCAGGAACAACCCCTCCATAAGCCTCGTGAACCGCTTGACTAGCAATCACATTCGACAGCATGACCTCATCGCGAATAACTGCGGCAGAAGTATCGTCACACGAAGATTCTATACCTAAAATAGTTATGCTCATATACATTTACTCCTTTCAATCCTTCATCAAATCAAGGTCTGCAAAAGTACATATTTCATCGGTAAAACCATTTGACTTTTATAATTATTTCATACATTAATAAAAAAGAAAAGCTAAGCATCCTATCGCTACTTTCAAAAGGAAACACTACTTTTGCATACTTATAAAGATGAGGAAAATCTATTCTGCATTTCGGATATTTGTGCATATCGTTATATTCTCTATCATAGCGATATATACACTTGGCTATATCTTGTTATCTATCCCCAACATACAGGATAAAGTCAGGTACATCGGCATAAAAGAGCTATCCGCACTTTTAGATACAAACATAACTATCGACCGAATACAAATATCACCATTCAATAAGTTAGAGCTGTTCGGTGCATATATACCCGACTTAAATGGAGACACTTTATTATATGCCAATAAAATATCGGCCGGTATCTCCCTTTCAGATTTACTCGTCGATCGAGAATTGGTTTTCACGAATATACAGCTATTCGGTCTGGATGCCCGCATAACAAAAGAGACTCCAAGCTCTGAAACAAACCTGCAATTTATTATCGACGCTTTCAAAAGCAATAAGAATACACCGAAAAAGAAAATAAATTTCAAAATAAACAATGCGATCATACGCCGTGGAAAAATCAAATACGACATATTATCCGCACCCATACGACGCGGACAATTCGACCCGAACCATATCGATTTGAGAAACTTATTGTCAAAACTATCTATCAAAGCACTATCGGAAGACTCAGTAAATATCTCCATCAAGCGATTGGGATTCGACGAGCAATCGGGTTTTTCTTTAAATCGTCTACAATTTAAATTCGAAGCCAACCGACAACAAGCAAGGTTATCTGACTTTAAAATACAATTACCCCATAGCCGTATCGAAATCAAACCAATTATCGCCACGCTGCCCGATACACTCTCGGCCGAACACTTCTACGACCAAACACGATTCTCTTTACAGATAACGAAATCCCTAATTAATCCCAGCGATATAGCTGCCTTTATCCCGGTATTGGAAAAAATAAATACTCCGATACTCATTTCGATGCATTTGACAGGGACTCCAAACAATCTATATTTCCATACCTTTGATTTTAATTTCGGGAAAGAAGATATCATCGCTCACAGCCAAATATCAGTGAAAAACATAACCAATCCACAAAAACGAGATATACTCTGCGACCCTATCACATTAAACGCTTCATCTTCGGGATTGGCCGATATTTCTTCCAAATTACCTTTTCTAACCGAAGAACAATGTAAAACTATTTCCCGATTAGGTACAATTCATTTCACCGGTAATATCTCGAGCCAAAACAAAAATCTGACAGCCTGCGGAACATTAGAAACAGATCTCGGCTCTGTTCATTCCGATATATCCATCAACCAAAACAATAGTCTGAATACGACTCGATACAGCGGATTGATAGAATCGAAAAAATTTAATCTAAATGGCCTATTCGCCGAAGGAAATCCTTATGGCGAAATTATTTTCAAAGTCGAACTCGACAGTAAAAAAGCCAAACATCAAGCCCCAACTGGCAAAGTGGTCGGGGGAATCAGCCATTTTGAATACAAAGGATATCCTTACGAAAACATCATGCTTAACGGTGAGTTCGGGGACAATCGATATAATGGTATAATCGAAATTAATGACCCGAATGGAAAACTCCGAGTCAATGGTCTTTCTGTCTTAAAAGATAAAGACTCCGAATTCGACCTCATCTTACAGGCACGAGACCTCAATGTATCGGCCTTAAAACTAATGCCCAAGTATAAAAATTCCAAGTTAGGATTCAATGTAGTCGCCAAATTTACAGGGAACAATTTGGACAACGCAGAAGGCCTCTTATCTATCGATAGTTTATCTTTTACAAACAACGACGATACATTCAGACTAAATAAATTCAATATAGAAGCTCATAACCAAAATACTCCACAAAGTATAGCTGTTACTTCGGATTATATTAATGGTTGGATTGAAGGTAATTACAAATTCTCTACTCTACAAAAATCTTTACAAACACTGTTATCGGAATCCCTTCCATCTATATTCCCATTCCAAGAGAACCAACCTAAAAAAACAGAACACAAAAAAAATCAACAACCGAATAATTTTAAATTCAGATTTACCGTAGAGCCTAATATACACATGGCACAAGTGCTCGAACTACCTGTTACATTCACAGATAGAGCTATTATCGAAGGTGAAATGAATAGCCTCCGAAACACAGCCCTCATAACCGGAACGATTCCCCATCTCTGGTATAAAAAAAGTCATATCGAAGATGCATTCATTTCAGCACGAAAAGATTCCACCGAAATGGCTTTATTCATAGAAACGAACTCCTACAATAAAAAACAAATACGAACAACATGGAGCCTTAGAAGCAAGGCCTATCGAGACAGTCTCGACCTTGTACTCAACTGGAATAACGACACCCAATCGACATTTTATGGAGAATTGAATACATCGACCCATTTTTCACGAACCCACGAAGGGAATAAATTACAAATACAAACTCACATCAATCCTTCCACTCTTATTTTCAACGATACTATTTGGCAAATGAGCCCCTCTGATATTTCCTATTGTGAGAAACAAATAGAAATCAATGATTTTGAAATATCACATGCTCCCCAATATATACTTATAGACGGTATCGCCTCCAACCGAGAAGAAGACGAATTGAAAATACAACTCAACGACGTAGACCTCGATTATATTTTCGGTACACTCAATATAAAAAATGTCACTTTCGGGGGTAACGCTACTGGAAATTTGTTAGCTACACATCTATTGACAGGCGCACCTCGATTAAGTACTGAACAATTCGATGTAAAAGATTTCTCCTACAATGAAGCGATCTTCGGGGACTTACATCTATTCAGCATGTGGGATAACGACAATCAAGGTATTCTCATGAAAGGGTTCATCGAAAATAAAGAAGATAAACAAACTTATATCGACGGATATATATTTCCGACAAAAGACTCTCTCTCTCTTTCGTTCGATCCCGATAAATTGAATATTGCATTCCTTCGACCATTTGTTTCTACCGTTATGAGCGACATATCGGGAATAGCCAGCGGGCACATAGACTTTTTCGGAAGATTCAAGGCCCTAAATGTTACCGGTGATGCTTATGTCGAAAATTTAGATTTCGGTATTGAATATTTGAACACTCGGTACAATCTATCCGATAGTATTCATTTATCCCCTACCCGTATTTGGTTTGACAACGTTACGATTTATGATAAATTGAAACATACGGCAAAAGGTTCGGGTTGGATAGAACATCATAATTTCAAAGATGTAAGTTACGATATTGCCATAACCGAAGCCCAAGATTTCCTGTCCTACGATATGACAGAAAGGCAAAGCCCCATATATTATGGAACCATTTACGGGACAGGCTCTACTATGATAAAAGGAAGTCCGGGACAAACCCAAATCGACGTAAATATGTCCACCGGAGACCAGTCGAAATTCACCTTCGTCCTATCAGGATCGGAAGCTGCCGGAGATTATGACTTTATTACTTTCACCAATTCAGGAAAACAGAACACAAAGATAGGAGAGCTCCAAGCCGATAGCATTGTCATTAAGAACAATGCCCGCATGATGGAGAACAGTAAAATACAAAACAGTAGTGCATTAAATTTAAATCTGCAAATAGAAGCAACCAACCAAGCCCAAATGAACCTAATCATGGACAAATCTACCGGAGATATGATAAAAGCGACCGGTCAGGGCAGTATATTACTGGAATATAATTCAATGGAAGGCGATATAAAATTATATGGTTCCTATGTCTTGGAAAAAGGGAGTTACAATTTCAGTTTGCAAGATATCATTACACGAGACTTCTCTATTAAAGAAGGAAGCCGAGTTTCTTTCCACGGGGATCCTATGGCTACCAACTTGGATATATCGGCTATTTACTCCCTTTCGGCCAATCTGCTCGATCTCGATGAAAACTTCGCCAATGACAAAGAATTATCAAGAACGACAGTACCCGTACAAACTATTTTGAATGTATCCGGAGACGTACGTCGACCAGACCTAAACTTCGACATAGCATTCCCTACTTTGACCCAAGACGTAGACCGACGGGTACGTAGTATCATCAGTACAAACGACATGATGAACCGTCAGATCATCTATCTATTGGCCTTGAATAGGTTCTACACTCCGGACTTCATGAATATGGGGCAAAGTAGAAATAACGAACTTGTCTCTGTCGCTTCCTCGACCTTATCCTCTCAATTAGGTAACATTCTGGGACAATTAAGCGAAAACTGGAATATTTCGCCAAACTTCCGTAGTGAAAAAGGTGATTTTTCCGATATGGAGGTGGAGCTTGCCCTATCCAGCCAGCTACTGAACAATCGATTGATTTTCAACGGGAACTTCGGATATAGAGACAACACGGTCAATAACAATACATTCATCGGAGATTTCGATTTGGAATATTTGCTGAATAAAAGCGGAACGATACGATTGAAGGCCTATAATCATTATAACGACCGCAATTATTACATCAAATCGGCATTGACGACACAAGGCGTAGGGATCATGTTGCGTCACGATTTTAACCGTTGGGGAGACTTATTTAGAAAAAATCCCAAAAACAACGGTAAAACCAAAGATATACAATCCGATTCTATTCCACGGAACACGATATTACCCAACGATACAATTTCTACAAAAAGTTCTTTATCCAAAGAAAAAATTCCTCAGACCGACCAGTAAGCAGGAAAAACGAGATTATAACTCGTCACACTCTTTCTGCCACATGGCACTCGACGCATCACTAGGCATCCGCCAATCCCCGCGAGGAGAAAGACTTACCGTTCCCACCTTTGGACCATCGGGAAGACACGACCTCTTGAATTGTTGATTAAAAAATCTCCGACAGAATATTTTCAGCCACTTTTTTATCGTATCCGGCTCATACACCCCTTCGAAAGCATATTGGGCAAGGAAATATAATTTGGCAGGAGAGAAACCGAATCGCAACATATTATACAAGAAAAAATCATGCAGAGCATAGGGACCTACCAAATCCTCGGTCTTCTGCTTTATCTCTCCATTTTCATCGGCAGGTATCAATTCTGGGCTAATAGGAGTATTGACAATATCGATCAACGTATCCCGGGCCTCGCCTACCAGCTCATTCTCGGCAACCCAGCTCACCAAATACTTAACCAAAGTTTTGGGAATACTTGTTGAGATAGCATACATCGACATGTGATCGCCATTATATGTGGCCCAACCTAATGCCAATTCAGACAAATCCCCGGTTCCTATAACCAATCCTCCGGTCTGGTTCGCTATATCCATCAAAATTTGTGTACGTTCCCGCGCTTGGGAATTTTCGTAAGTAATATCTTGGATTGAAATATCGTGGTTAATATCTTTAAAATGAAGCTCACAAGCCTCCCGAATAGAAATTTCCCGAATAGTTATACCCAACGAACGCATTAACATCATAGCATTATGATAAGTACGACCTGTCGTCCCGAATCCCGGCATAGTCACACCTATTATCTTCTCTCGATTCCAACCGAGTTTATCGAGTGTTCTGACTGCGACCAACAAAGCCAATGTCGAATCTAAACCGCCCGAAATACCGAGAACCACACTTTGAGCTTGGGTATGTACTAACCTCTTGGCTAACCCCGAACTTTGTATATCGAGTATTTCGGCACAGCGTTCGTTCAAGACCAACGAATCGGAAGGCACAAAAGGGAAAGCCCCCACCTTACGAGTCAACCGCAATGGAATATCGGTCAAGACAAACGGAATGAAACGTGCATCTCTGCCATGTGCCCAAGCACCCTTTGCAAACGAAGTCATCACTCTTCTCTCCGTACGCAACCGCTCCACATCGATTTCACTTACTACAAGTTGAGGCGTTGAAGAAAAACGCTTCGATTCGGCAAGAATACTACCATTCTCTACAACAAGGCCATTCCCTGCAAATACCAAATCGGTAGAAGACTCTCCAAACCCGGCCGAAGCATAAACATATCCAGCCACACACCTCGCCGATTGTTGCCGGACAAGAGAAAGAAGATAAGAGTGTTTCCCTATCAACTCATTCGTAGCCGACAAATTTACTATAATATCTGCACCTTGCTGTACAAGATATGAACTGGGAGGTATAGGGACCCATAAATCTTCGCACAATTCTACTCCCACGACAACACCTGCACTCTCAAATAATAAATCTGTACCGAACGGAACTCTATCACCACATAGTTCAATAGTATCGATCGTTGCCGAAATACCAGAAGTAAACCAACGTTCCTCATAAAATTCCTTATAATTGGGCAAATAACTTTTGGGAACGACTCCCAATATTTTACCCGACTGGAATACTACGGCACAATTATATAAACAATTCCCAGCAGCCACAGGCATTCCCACGATACATAATATCGGATAATCGCTAGTCTCCTCCACCAACAGAGACAAAGCCTTTCGAGCCTGTTCCAATAAAAGCGTATGGCCGAATAAATCGCCGCAAGTGTAGGCTGTTATAGAAAGTTCCGGGAAAACAATAATTTGTACATTTCGACGAACAGCCTCTACTATCTGATTATATATTTCTCTCTCATTATATATACAATCGGCTATCTCCACACGAGGAATCGCCGCTGCCACTTTTACAAATCCAAAATTTTGTCCCATACTTTGATTAGTTTTGACAAATATAACGAAAGGTGAGCGCAAAGGCAAACGGAAATCACATTTCCAATTTGACTCTGCCGAACCGCATCCTATATTTTACAAATATAGCGAAAGTCAACTGCAAAAACCTGAACTTGTTTAAGTTTTTTTGCCAAAACACCTCCTATATTCCACAAATATAAACACAGGTTTAGCCCAAACAAAATGGGAAATAGAATTTTTTATTTCTCCTTACCCAGTCCAACCCTCATTCACAAAAGTATAATCATTGATATTTTTAGGACTCAGCCGATAATTTCGCTAACGCAACACAGGAGAGAAATGTAATATCTCATTTGAGAGACTTCCCTCTAAAAGAAAAGGCGAGAGTTATTTACTCTCGCCTTTTCTTTTGGGGTGCTAGATGGGGCTCGAACCCACGACCCTCGGAACCACAATCCGATGCTCTAACCAACTGAGCTACAAGCACCATTTTAATTGGTTATAAAGAATTTTATCTCTTTACTGCGGTGCGGACGGGACTCGAACCCGCGACCCCATGCGTGACAGGCATGTATTCTAACCAGCTGAACTACCGCACCAGTTTCGTTTTGCGACGGCAAAGATAGATCTTTTTTTATTTCTACGCAACATCTTTCCTAAGAAAATTACAAAAAAAATTCACCTCTACCTTATCTACCCTAAACACAGGCTTTTACTATTTTCGTTCTCTCAAAACCGATACCCATGAATAACCAACAGAACTTTCAAAGCCAACCAAAGACTCGATTATACCTCAATCGTAAAAGCTATATATGATGATTTCCAAACTTTTATATAAAAAGAAAAGAGATTCAACTATTTGAAAAGTAAGTTGAATCTCTTTTCCTGAGCCACGACCGGGACTCGAACCCGGGACCTTTTCGTTACGAATGAAATGCTCTACCAACTGAGCTATTGTGGCAATTGCGGTGCAAAGGTAATATATTTAAAGAAACACCGCAACTCTTTTTCTCTATTTTTTTCTTACCAAACAAAAAAAGAAATTCATTCTCCTGTTTTCCTTGAAAATCACTAACGAGATTTCTATGTATGAAAATACTAAACACAACAATACACAAGAGGGAGAGATAAATTTTATCTCTCCCTCTTGTATTCAAATATAAAGAGAATTATTTCATATCCTGTTTACTATATGTTAATCGCAACTCAATGTTATCTACATCGACTAACGCCAATGATGGAGCAGAAATATAGGGAACAACATCGGTAACTACCTCCTTCTCATTGTAAGAATAATAGTAATAACTTCCACCGGAAGATACCGTTTCGCTATACACAGACACCGGTACAAGAACGATTTCCTCATCGGCATCTGTGATTTCAGTACCCGTCCGTTTCTTTTCTATAATATCATTGATAAAGGTCCTCAATCCCGTAAAATTATAAACATGGGCATCACTATCATACTTAGCATAAAATGTATTCACATTGTCAGGTAGTTTTTTCTTTTCGAAAAACTCTTGCAACTCAGATTTACGAATAAACAGCAAAAATTGCGGAGGATCAAGATTATAATTACTAGAAACCGTCTTTACGGGAATACGTAAAGTCAACGAGTTCACAAGTCCTTGTACAGTCGAAGCACTACCACTTCCCCCTACTGCATCTTCAAAAGTCTCAATAATTTTACGCGTTGGAAAGTGAATCAAAACATTTAACCCTGCCGGGGCCTGTAAATAGACCTTCCCCGAAGATATTTCGTTTTTTATCTCTGCATCTATTTCCAATTTTATATGGTTTCCCGTTGTTATTTCGGGAGTTACCGCCATTAGAGTTTGAGTCGAGTTATATGTAGAATCCTTATCATTAATCACGGTTGTTTTGGTGTAATGTAAATTCATTACCGTATTTTGGACATTCACAACACACCCGCTTCCATAAGATGTCTTTACATAAAAACCCGGAAAATATTGTGTAAACCTACTAGGAGACGAAAATACAGTTGGATCTTCTTTATATTTCTGATAAAAACGGTCAGCCATTTCATCGGGTAATTTCACCCGAATCATCTTATAGCCGAGTTCTATAAGAGAATCCGGTAATCCTAAAAACGAAGCATTATAACTTGTCAAAGCAACCGGGGCAGCTTGTGCATTATAATATTCTGCCGGATCGATACCGCTATATACAGGCGACTCCAACCGTTTATCCAACGGATATACACTCAACTGCATAGGGGCCAAAGAATCTCCTGTAAAGGATTCTGTATTGTAACTTAAATATAAAATCAAAGAATCAAGTTTATTCACACCAACCGTATCAAAGTTTGCAGCCGGCATAAACTGGGTAAGAAAATCGGTTTCTAACCTACCATATCCCGGAATAGAAATACGCCCGATTAATTGTGTTATAGTTCTTCCAACGACACTATCATTCGGAACAGACTCAACCGTTATCAACTCTTGAAAAGAAGAGTCCACCACAATTTCAATATTCGTATCGACTATCGAAGAACCGATTGCGCTATTTTCGTCTCCACAAGAAGATAAACCTAAAACTATCGCAAAAGCTATCGGTAAAAATCTAAATACTTTCATTTTCTATTTAGTAACTGACGTTATTCGTTACCTACAATTTTATTATAAAAATCATTATAGGCATCTATATAATTTTCAGGGTCTTGATACCCCAAGAAAGGAATGCCCGTTTTTTGTACATAATCCGTAATTTCCGAATTTATATTTCGACTGGCTTGAATCACACCGTCGGAATACTGTATAGCCAATTTATTAAGAACAACAGGATCGATAGATTCTCCTACCGCAAAAGGTATATCGGTGTCTTGTATCCCCTCCAACTTCAATTTTGCAGCAAAATTGGGGTCGAATGGAGTCTTGAAACCATTATCGTATAACGAATATATCACCTTTGCATCCCGAAAAGAAGGATCTTCGGCATAACTTTTCTTAATATACAAAGGAGTCAACGCCGTTATCCAACCGTGACAGTGAATAATATCAGGAGTCCAACGCAACTTTTTCACGGTCTCCATAACCCCTCTGACAAAGAAAATACTCCGTTCGTCATTATCGGGACGCATATCCTCGTCGACTACCCCGTCGGCATTACGTTGAAAATAATCATCGTTGTCTATAAAATAGACCTGCATACGAGCCGATTGTATCGAAGCGACTTTAATAATAAGAGGATGATCTGTATCATCGATTATTAAATTCATTCCCGACAACCGAATCACCTCGTGCAATTGATTACGACGCTCGTTAATAGAACCGTACTTAGGCATAAAGGTACGTATCTCATGCCCTCTATCCTGAATACCTTGCGGTAAATTTCGACAAATATTAGCGATTTCCGATTCTGGCAGATAAGGGGTAATCTCCTGTGCAATAAATAGGACTTTGGCTTCTTTCATTCTGCTCCTCTTAAACTCAATTTATTTTGCAAAAATAGCATACCCGTGGCTTGAAACGAATTTAACCGATCATGCCAAGATACAGCCCACTTTTGCATCTTTCTGCAAAGATAATAAAAAAAATAGCGTAACCCTCCAAATATTAGAAGTATTAACACCAAAAAATCGTCAGACACCCTATATTTCCCTCTCAAAAAGAAACATTTAAGGTTACTCTCCATAAAAAAATACAGCTTTATCTTCGTCGTTTGGGTTTTATTTGTTTCTTTTGCACAATTTTTTCAACCAATGTTCAATTATGAAAGTATTCACAACAATAGCCGAATTATGTAAGCAACTCGATTCGGACAGAAATGCCGGGAAAAAGATAGGTCTCGTCCCAACAATGGGCGCTTTACACAACGGACATCTTCAACTGGTAAAGACCAGCGTGGCCAATAATGACGTGACAGTAGTCAGCATATTCGTCAACCCCACCCAATTCAACGACAAAAATGATTTGCTACTTTACCCCCGCACGCTCGACAAGGACTGTCAATTACTCGAATCGGTAAATTGTGATTATGCTTTCGCTCCTTCGGTAGAAGAAATCTATCCGACCGAAGATACCCGGATATTTCACTTGGGGAAAGTAGCGGAAGTTATGGAAGGTAAATACCGACCGGGACATTTCAACGGAGTGGCTCAAATCGTCAGTAAACTCTTCGATATAGTCAATCCCGATAATGCCTACTTCGGAGAAAAAGATTTTCAGCAAATTGCCGTTATACGAGCTATGGCCGCTCAAATGGGCTATACATTCAACATCATAGCGGTCCCCATCGTACGCGAATCAGACGGATTAGCCCTAAGCAGCCGTAATACTCGATTGACAGAGTCTCAAAGAAGAAATGCACCCAAAATAGCAGAGACATTATTTAAAAGTCGTACCTTTGCAACCAACCATTCGGTGAAAGAGACTATCGATGAAGTAATCTCTACCATTGATGCAATACCGGAAATGAGAGTAGAATACTACGAAATAGTCGATGGAAACACGTTACAGCCTATCGCAGACTGGAACGACAGCGATTATATAGTAGGTTGTATTACCGTATATAACGGAGAGGTGAGATTAATCGACAACATCGCATATCGACGCCCCGAACAATAACTTATGAAACCATGTTTATAGAGGTCGTAAAATCAAAAATTCACAGAGTCACCGTCACCCAAGCTAATCTGAATTATATCGGAAGTATCACGATCGACGAAGATTTAATGGATGCGGCGAACATTATTGCCAATGAAAAAGTCTCCATCGTAAACAACAACAATGGAGAACGATTCGAGACTTATGTCATAAAAGGCGAACGAGGTTCAGGAGTAATATGTCTTAACGGAGCCGCTGCCCGAAAAGTACAACCGGGAGACATCGTCATCATTATGGCCTATGCTCTAATGACTCCCGAAGAGGCAAAAAGTTTTACGCCGGCTGTTATCTTTCCAGATACAGCGACCAATAAACTCATATAATAAAGAATATCGCTTGCGAATGCCTACCCGATTCGTCAGGTGGGCTTTTTTAATATATAATCATCTTCACCTCCTGCATGTATAGTCGTAAAGAAATTTGGAGAATCTCTCTCCCCATATTAGTAAGCCTTTTTGTACAAAATCTCATCAACATCACTGATACGGCTTTTATGGGACGTGTCGGACAAGTAGAGTTAGGAGCCTCCGCCTTAGCCGGAGTATTGTATCTTGCTTTCTACATGGTCACTTTCGGATTTAGCACCGGAGCACAAATTCTCATGGCTCGTAGAAACGGTGAAGCCCAATATGGGACTTTGGGCCCTATCATGGGGCAAGGTATTCTCTTTTTGGAAATATTTTCAATAATCCTCATCTTCGCTTCTCTTATAGGGACCCCACAGATGTTGAAAGTCCTCATCTCCTCCACTGCCGTATGTCAAGCCGGAGAAGATTACATGCAATATCGGATATTCGGACTCCTGTTCACTTCTATCGGTGTGATGTTCCGGGCCTTTTTCGTAGCTGTCACCCGCACCAAAGTACTGATGATGAATGCAGTCATCATGACTGTCGCCAATGTCGTATTCAACTACATTTTTGTATTCGGGCACTTCGGTGCACCCGAAATGGGTATTGCCGGAGCTGCACTTGGATCCGTTTTGGCAGAAGCGACAGCCGCATTGCACTTTTTCCTCTACACGTTCTTTTATATAGATCGGGGAAAATACCAACTGTTCCGATTTCGTTCCGGAGGATTCGGCCTCATTCGCGAAATACTGAATGTATCGGTATGGAGCATGATTCTCTACTTTCTCACCATAGGCACATGGTTTCTCTTTTTCGTAGCCGTCGAACACTTGGGAGAACTTCCACTGGCCATTTCCAACATTATCCGCAGTACCTCTACCCTGCTGTTCATGCCGGTCAATGCTTTTGGAGCGACAGCCTGTACCCTCGTGAGCAATGCTATGGGAGCCCGCCGTGCCGACGATGTAATTCCAATCATGCGGCGTATCGTCAAAATGTGCTACGCCATAGTATTACCCCTCATTGCCTTGCTATGCTTAGCTCCTCATTGGATACTCCTCATCTATACCAACGATAGCTCGCTTATCGCCGAATGTACACATTCGGTCTATGTCATGTCGTCGTTCTACCTTATAGCCCTACCGGGAAATATACTCTTTCAATCTGTATCGGGAACCGGCGACACTCGTACGGCTTTTCTCATCGAAATGACCACGATCGTTTTCTATACGCTGGCTATTTATTGGATTATCGTTACCCTTCAAGTAGACATAGCCTTTTGTTGGACAGTAGAGTACGTCTATTGGGGATTCAAACTATTCCTATCGTTCCTCTTTTTCAAAAAAGCGAACTGGAAAGTGAAGAAGATATAAAGAATTTACCTATTTAAATAATAGAAATCTTTAAATCCCATTTATAGAAAATATATTTTATCTCTCAAACAATTGTTCCAAGCCCTGTCGTATGTTCAAAGATGTTATTCTTATATTTTTATTCGCATATTCCGACGATTTTGAGTAATTTCGCAACGATTTATCCATCTGTGTAAAAATATTGTTATAAAACTATGTTTGAAAACCTTAGTGAAAGACTCGAACGGTCTTTTAAAATACTAAAAGGTGAAGGTAAAATCACCGAAATCAACGTCGCCGAAACGCTGAAAGACGTGCGACGCGCACTACTCGATGCCGACGTCAACTACAAAGTAGCCAAACAATTTACCGACACGGTAAAAACCAAAGCATTGGGGCAAGACGTACTCACCGCCGTGAAGCCGGGACAATTGATGGTGAAGATCGTACATGACGAACTGGCGACCTTGATGGGTGGAGAAACCGCCGAAGTAAACCTGTCGCAAAATCCGTCGATTATCCTCATGTCGGGATTGCAGGGTTCGGGTAAAACCACTTTCTCCGGTAAGTTGGCAAAAATGTTAAAATCGAAAAAAGGAAAACGCCCCTTGCTGGTCGCTTGCGACGTATATCGCCCTGCCGCTATCGAGCAATTAAAGGTCTTAGGTGAACAAATCGATGTACCGGTTTATACCGAGGAAGATAGCAAAGACCCTGTGAGCATTTCTGCCAATGCCGTAAAATATGCCAAAGAAAACCATTTCGATTTGGTTATCGTCGACACAGCAGGACGTTTGGCTATCGACGAGCAAATGATGAACGAAATCGAGGCTATCAAGAAAAAAATCAATCCGACCGAGACCTTGTTCGTCGTTGACTCCATGACCGGACAAGACGCGGTCAACACAGCCAAAGAATTTAACGATCGTCTCGATTTCGACGGAGTAGTTCTCACCAAATTGGACGGCGACACCCGTGGCGGTGCGGCACTCTCTATCCGCACCGTAGTCGACAAGCCCATTAAATTTGTAGGAACCGGCGAAAAACTCGAAGCCATAGACTACTTCCACCCGGCTCGTATGGCCGACCGTATCTTGGGTATGGGCGATATCGTCTCTTTGGTAGAACGAGCCCAAGAACAATACGACGAGGAAGAAGCCAAACGATTACAAAAGAAAATTGCCAAAAACCAATTCGACTTTAACGACTTCCTCAGCCAGATACACCAAATCAAAAAAATGGGGAATCTCAAAGATTTGGCTTCTATGATTCCCGGTGTGGGAAAAGCGATCAAGGACATGGACATCGATGACAATGCTTTCAAAAGTATCGAAGCGATTATTTACTCGATGACCCCCAAAGAACGCAGCAACCCCGAACTGCTCAACGGTAGCCGCCGACAACGTATCGCCGCAGGTAGCGGAACTTCGATACAAGAGGTGAACCGACTTATCAAGCAGTTCGACCAAACCCGCAAAATGATGCGAATGGTTACCCAAAACAAAGGAGCCATGATGAAAGGATTCAAAAGAAGATAATTTTAATCACTCAACATGAAACTACCGGATACACTCCCGATTCTAATCGATTGCCGATAGGCAAAAAAGGGAGTGTGTCCGGTAGTTTTTTTACAAAACCTCAATATTATGCAACTAATCGATGGAAAAGCGGTGGCCGACCGTATAAAACAAGAAATCGCCCAAGAGGTAGAATATATTTGCAGTGCCGGAGGCAAACAGCCTCATTTAGCAGCTGTTCTAGTGGGACACGACGGTGGGAGTGAAACATACGTGGCGCACAAAGTAAAAGCCTGCGAACAATGCGGGTTCAAATCGACTCTCGTTCGCTATGAAAGCGATGTTACCGAAGAAGAACTCTTGAACAAAGTAAACGAACTGAACAACGACCCCGATATCGACGGATTTATCGTCCAACTACCCTTGCCCAAACACATCTCGGAACAAAAGGTGATCGAAGCTATCGACTACCGGAAAGATGTCGACGGATTTCACCCGGTCAATGTAGGGCGCATGTCCATCGGGTTGCCCTGTTTCGTATCGGCTACACCCGCCGGAATCATGGAGTTGCTTGCCCGCTACGAAATAGAGACCAAAGGAAAACATTGTGTGGTACTGGGACGAAGCAACATTGTTGGCAAACCGGTAGCTACACTCATGATGCAAAAGGCTTATCCGGGCAATGCCACGGTAACCGTATGTCATAGTGCAACCCCCAACATCAAAGAGATATGCCGTACGGCCGACATTATTATCGCCGCACTCGGTTCTCCCGAATTCGTCACTGCCGATATGGTAAAAGAGGGTGTCGTAATCATTGATGTGGGTACGACCCGAGTTCCTGATGCTACAAAAAAATCGGGATTCAAGCTCACCGGAGACGTAAAATTCGACGAAGTAGCTCCCAAGTGCTCTTTTATCACCCCCGTTCCCGGTGGAGTAGGCCCTATGACTATCGTGTCGCTCATGCGTAACACCCTGTTGGCCGGGAAAAAAGCAATCTATCCCTAAACTCGTATGATAGGGCTTATATCTTTTTTAGCACCGCTCATTTTAGGACAAGCTCCGGTAGTACCCGCTACCGAAGTTTCTCTTCTTTTCGCTGGCGATGCTATGCAACATAAAGCCCAAATACAATCTGCAAAACAAGGCGAAACATACGATTATTCACCTTGTTTTGCAGACATTACTCACGAAATAGCTTCGGCGGATTATGCAGTCGTCAATTTAGAATCGCCCATCGGCGGACAACCTTACACCGGTTATCCCTGTTTTTCTGCGCCGGACGAATTTCCAATCGCATTACAAAACGCAGGATTCGACCTTTTCCTTACCGCCAACAATCACTGTCTCGACCGTTATACCCGAGGGGCTATACGCACATTGCATATACTCGACTCTATCGGAACAGACCATATAGGAACCTACGATTCAAAAGACTCATTCGAAAGATTCTATCCGTTCATAACCTCTATAAAAGGAATACGAATCGCCTTTCTGAATTACACGTACGGAACGAATGGATTTACGCCACACTCTCCATTAATTGTCAATTACATAGACAAAGAAAAAATAAAAAAAGACATTTTTCGTGCCAAAACGTTGAGTGCCGACCTTATCGTTGCCTGCCTACATTGGGGCGATGAATATCAACTGTTGCCGAACAAACGACAAGAAGATTTGGCAGACTTTTTGGTGAAAGAAGGAGTACAACTGATTATAGGAGCCCACCCACACGTGATACAACCTATGGAATTACGATACGACGAACAAGGGAACCCTTGTGCCCTCATCGTCTATTCACTGGGAAATTTCATCTCCAATATGAAAACCCGCGATACGGTGGGCGGAGCAATGGTAAAGGTTGTTATCCGGCGGGATATCACGGGAAAAATGCTGTTACAATCGGCACAACACACACTCGTTTATACCCGACGACCAACTATACAAAAAGAAAACTTCCGGGTAGTACCTGCGATACAAGAATTGAAAGAGCATCCCCATCGGCCTCATCTGAAAGGATTCGTGGAAAAAGCCCATGAGATATTTTCAAAATACAACAAAGGAGTGACAGAATACCAGATAGAGCCCGTGAACCCAACCTTCAAGTAAATAATACATCAGACCTATTTTAATTTCAGGTTCTTTATATATCCATTTACATAATTTCCTATAACCTCATGGCGAGTATCGTAAATATACCCGTTTGCATAGTATCCGATGATATTCTTTTCCAAATCGAGGACATGCCCATTCGAATAGTACCCGACAACTACATTATCCTTATCCATGATATAGCCATTACGATAAGTCTGTAAAGGAACAGCTGCACAGGAATATAAAACACCAATAACAGCTAGCAACATAAAATGCTTCAATATTCTCATAACTTTATAGATATAAATCTGTATCCTTTTTATAAAGATACCATTCGAGATCACGCATAAACAAACATCACATTAGTCTTTCACAAAACGGAATTCTCGTCGATATAAGCGATAATCCCGTCCTTATCATCTGGGGAGAACCACTTCATATCGAGATCTTTTTTATACCATGTGACTTGTTTTTTGGAATAGACCCGGGTATTTCTCTTGATTTTCTCGACAGCCTCTTCTAAGGTCATCTTCCCATCGAAACAAGCGAATAACTCTTTATAGCCCACTGTATTTAAAGAATTAAGATGTCGATAAGGATATACCCTCCGAGCTTCATCGACCAAGCCATCGGTAATCATCTGCTCCACTCTCTGACTTATCCGCTCGAATAACTCTTCCCGTGGACGAATCAATCCTATTTTTATAATTCGGAAAGGGCGGGATTTCACCCGACGAGTACGCAGATCACTATATCGTCCACCGGTCTGTCGACAAATCTCTATCGCATGAATCACCCGCTTGTGATTATTCAAATCAACCTCTGCATAATATACTGGATCGAGCACTTTAAGCTCTTCGCAAAGGGCGGCTAAACCCACTTTCTCGTAATGCGCCACAACCTCACGACGTATCTCGTCGGTAATGGTAGGTATCTCGTCGATACCTTTACAAACCGCATCGATATACAACATAGAGCCTCCTGTCAATAGAACATAGTCATTTGTCTTGAAAAGTTTATCGAGCAGTTTCAAGACATCTTCTTCATAACACGAAGCACTATAATAGTCAGACAACGCCAACTGCCCTACGAAATAATGTTCGACCCTCGACAGTTGCTCGATTGTAGGAGCCGCCGTTCCAATAGGTATATCGCCATAGAACTGCCGACTATCGGCCGACACAATAGGACAACCATACCGCTCCGCCAATTGAAGGCTAAGCTCGGTCTTTCCCACCCCGGTAGGCCCTGTAAGAACAATGAGTGTGCCCGCCATGAACTTTTCGCTATGAAATAAATGGGACAGATATGGAAAATAATTTCCATATCTGTCCAAACCCGACAAAGATTATTACTTCTCGGCTACCATTCTGGCAATTTGCACAATCACCTCGGTAGCTTTTTCCATAGACTGTATGGGCACGAATTCATAACGCCCGTGAAAGTTCAACCCACCGGCGAAAATATTGGGACAAGGCAATCCTTTGAACGACAATTGCGCTCCATCGGTTCCGCCACGTACAGGCTTCACCATTGGAACAACATCTACGGCCCTCATAGCCTCGGATACCAAATCGACGATATGCATCACAGGTTCGACCTTCTCACGCATATTATAGTATTGGTCGTTTATTTCGATACTGGCACAACCCGGAAACTCGTTATTTATTTTACGAGTTAAATGTTCGAGTTCCTTCTTACGGCGTTCGAAACGATCTCGATCATGGTCACGAATAATATAAGTCAATACCGTCTTCTCCACACTGCCCTCGAACGAAATCAAATGATAAAAACCTTCATAACCTTCGGTATGTTCGGGAGTTTCCCAACGCGGCAACATAATAGCATATTGATTGGCTATGCGAATCGAATTTATCATTTTATGTTTGGCATATCCCGGGTGAACGTTACGGCCTTTGAAAGTCACTCGAGCCACAGCCGCATTAAAGTTTTCATACTCCAATTCGCCTATTTCACCACCATCCATCGTATAGGCCCAATCTGCTCCAAAGGCTTTAACATCAAACTTGTGCGCTCCTTTGCCTATCTCCTCGTCAGGATTGAATGCAATGCGTATCTTGCCATGTTTAATCTCCGGGTGTTTCAAAAGATACTCCATCGCTGTCACAATTTCGGCAATACCTGCTTTATCGTCTGCCCCCAACAAAGTCTTCCCATTCGTAACAATAAGGTCTTGACCTATATAATGATGTAGTTCGGGAAACTCCGAAGGTTTCAATACGATATCTTCCTCTGCACACAATACAATATCCTTACCATCGTAATTTTTAACAATCCGCGGACTCACATGCCGTCCCGACATATCGGGACTAGTATCCAAATGGGCTATAAATCCTACCACCGGGACATCTTTATCGATATTTGAAGGCAATGAGGCCATAAGATACCCGTTATCATCGAGCGTCACCTCGGTAAGGCCTATACGCTCCAACTCCTCGGCCAGTTTTTGGGCAAACAGCATCTGTCCCGGTGTACTGGGAGTCAAGTTTGTAAGCTCGTCCGACTGAGTATCGAAGCTCACATAATGAAGGAAACGATCTACTAAATTCATCGTATATATTTTTATTGGTCTTTCTTGATCTAAACCTAAGTCGATGGATTATCCAACCGACGAACAAAGGTAAAAAAATTTTTTCTTACATTTGCACGACCACATTTAAAAGTGGAGGATATGGCTAAAAAGAGAAAAAAGAAAAAATCTAACAGTAAAAAAATAAATAATTGGGGGGCTTTATTTCTGCTGTTACTCGTTACATACAGTATATGGTGGCTAATAGAACAAGCTCAACAACCCCAAAATCCTCAACAATCGTTTACAAACTCTCTTTGTCATGTAAAAGATGCTGAAATGGCCCATACTCCCGAAGGTACACCGGAACAAATATTATATCGCACAGGATACACGGTCTCGTATAACTCCCATTGGAAACAACCCAACTGGGTAAGTTACGAATTACTACGAGACGAACTGCAAGGTAGTGCTACACGCAACAACCGATTTACCCCCGACTACGATGTAGTGGGCACAATGATAGACACCCGTGATTACACGCATAGCGGATACGACCGGGGACATATGGCTCCGGCTGCCGATATGAAATGGGACAAAACAGCAATGGAAGAATCGTTCCTGCTCTCAAATATCTGTCCGCAAATTCCCGAATTAAACCGAGGCCGCTGGAAAGAGTTGGAAGAACAAATACGAGAATGGGCACAACAAGACAGTGCACTACTCATTACTTGCGGACCTATCGTTTCTACTTCGAGAAAAACAATCGGACGGCACGAGATAATCGTCCCTGCCCGCTTTTTCAAAGTAGTCGCTGTTCCGTATTCCGGCACTCCCAGAGGAATCGCATTTATATTCGACAATGAAGCGGAACAACCGTCTCTAAAAGAGTTGGCAATCACCATCGACAGTGTGGAACGAGTGACCGGAATAGATTTTTTCCACAACTTACCCGACAGTATTGAACATAAAATAGAAAGCGACCTATCCCTTGAAATATGGAACTTAAACTAAACAAGCCAATACCCGAAGATACGATTTGCGCCATCTCTACCGCTCCCGGTATGGGAGGTATTGCCGTAATTCGCATAAGCGGAACAAACGCTATCATTATAACCGATCGTATATTTCACACCGCAAACAAGAAAAAACTATCCGAAGCAAAGCCCAATACAGCACACTACGGAACAATCGCCGATGAGAACGAAACTCCCATTGACGATGTAGTCGTTACGCTTTTCATCGCCCCCCATTCATTTACAGGAGAAGATACAGTCGAGATATCCTGCCACGGGTCGATTTACATTCAACAACAAATCATCAGCCTTCTATTGCGAGCAGGCTGCCGCCTGGCCCAACCGGGAGAATTTACCCGTAGGGCTTTTACCAATGGGAAACTTGACCTCTCACAAGCCGAAGCCGTGGCCGACCTTATCGCTTCCACCTCGGCGGCCTCGCATCGTTTAGCTATGCAACAAATGCGTGGAGGATTCAGTCGAGAACTTATCCTGCTACGGGAAAAACTACTCACATTCGCCTCGCTCGTCGAACTCGAACTTGATTTCAGCGAAGAAGAAGTAGAATTTGCCGACCGGGAGAAACTAACCGACCTCGCCAGTGAAATAGAACGAGTCATTAAGCGCCTTTCCGATTCATTCACACTCGGCAATGCCATCAAAAACGGTGTACCTACCGCCATTATAGGAGAAACCAACGCCGGGAAATCGACACTGCTCAACCGCCTTGTCAAAGAAGATAAAGCCATCGTCTCGGACATACACGGTACAACCCGCGATGTCATTGAAGATACTGTCGTATTACAAGGAATTACTTTCCGCTTTATCGACACTGCCGGCATACGGGAAACACACGATGCCATCGAGAATATGGGAATCGAACGCACCTTCCAAAAACTAGATCAAGCCCACATCGTTATCTGGCTCATTGATGCCACTGGATCGACACAAGACATTGAAAAAATCGCTGGAAGAGTCCTCCCCCACTGCACAGATAAACGCCTCATCGTTGCCTTTAACAAAGTAGATAAGATTGAATCCGCAACCCAACAACAACTCACAGACCTATACAAACGCCTCACTCGTGAAAAGCCCAACACTTCGTTCATCTTTCTTTCAGCTTCACACGACCAAAATATTGACATACTCGAAAAACAGCTTACAGATACCGTACAGTCAACACAAACTGGCGAAAATGACATTATCGTCACCAACGCACGTCATTACGAAGCCCTGCTAAATGCCCACGACGCAATCCTACGTACCCTTAACGGCCTACAATCCGGCCTCTCCGGAGACTTTCTCGCCCAAGACATTAGAGAATGCATGCACTACCTCGGAGAAATCACCGGTCAAATCTCTACTGACGAAATACTTGGGACCATATTCTCTAAATTTTGCATCGGCAAGTGATGGCTTGGAAACAGCCGTAACCAACCATAGCCAATTAGAAGAAAGTCGCTGATAACCAGCGGCTTTTCTTTTTATATGGTTTTCAGTCAAATCTGACTGGTTGCGGATTTCCAGCATTATTTTGTACCATAATTCTACCGCCGAACAATTAAGCGGACACTTCGCACTCATCATAGCGACATCTTGGACACGATGTGAGACGCTATGAGAATGAGCGGAACCGCTATAGAAGACACAGTGTGAGACGCTGTGAGAAATTGTGAGACGCATTGAGACTAAATAGGAGAAATTAAAGGCGACTAATATATGGAAATCCAGAGAAAATGCCAGTGGTGCGGCAAACCATTTATAGCACACACGATGGTAACACGCTATTGCAGCAAATCGTGCAATGAAAAAGCATACAAAGAGAAGAAGCGGAAGCAGAGGTTACAGGAATACGAGGAACGGCAAAATGAGCAGCCCATGCAGGAAGTCGGTATCGTAGGAAGCAAGCTGTATCTCTCCCCTGCCGAAACTGCAACCCTTTTAGGTATTAGCCGTGCGACCATCTATCGTCACATGGCTTCCGGAATCATCCGGGCTTTACAACTTCGTGGGCGTACCATTATCCGCAAGTCGGACATTGAAAAAATGTTTGATGATGCACCCGGTTATAAGAAACGGAGTTATGGAAGAAAACAGACCGTTCTTTATTACACTACCAATGAGATTCTGGAGAAGTACCAAATTCAGAAGAAAACCCTGTATCGTCGATGCAAGTTATACAACATCCCTAAGGTTGAAGAAGGTAACCGTGTATTCTACAACCGCACCCTTATAGACAAGTATTTTGCCGACCTTGCCGAAGAAATCAATCCGGACTGTTATTATACTCCGGAGCAGGTCATGGAAAAGTACGGTATGAGCCGTAATGCCGTTGTCACCTTTGCACTACGGCACAATATCCCCCGAATCAACCGCCACCATGAGGTGTATTATTCCCGTGCCCATATAGACGCGATTAAGGAAAAGCAGGAGAAGCTGAATCCTGACTATTATACCTACGATGAAATCACCGAGAAATACGGACTTACCAAAATTAATATCAGCTACTATGTCAACAAATACGACATCAAACGCTTCAAGCAAGGAAGCCGAACAATGGTGCTACGTTCCGAGTTTGACAAAGTCTATATAGAGCATCGTGATGGAACATATACACCCAAGAAACGGGAAAAGAAAAGCGACCTGCCGAAAGAGACCTTTGTAATCCCTGAAGGTTATTACTCATCCGAGCAAATTGCGGCAACCTATCAGATGAACAGAAAAACCATTTGCAAGCTATGCCGTGAAAACGACATTCCTAAAATCAGTCATGGTGGGTTCAATTATTACGTGCAACTGTCAGTTGACAGATTCTTTGCCAAATACAAGGCTGCAGACAATATAAAGGAATGGATTAGTGCGGAGCAAATGGAGGAAATCTATGGTATGAGCAAAGATGCCAGATGCTCATTTGTACATCGCCATAAAATCCCGTCCCGTGTTGTTTATGGCAAAGTCCAATATTCAAAAGACCATATCGACATCATCAAAAGCGGAGGTTTCGACCAACGGGAAATGTATTACAGCGTAACCGAAGCAATGGAAAAATATAGCCTGCGTAGGGATGATGTCTACAATTATGCGAGGTATAACAAGATACGGAAGATGCATCACGGAAAGTCCATGTTCCTGTTGAAAGAGGATTTTGACAAGGTGATGGCTGAAAAATCCGGTATCTGAGAATTATTCCGCACAGACAAGAATCATTTTCAGCAATGGCAGTCATCAGCATTGTTTCATTGTATTGGTTTGCAACAAATTAATCACCAATTATAAAAACATATCATTATGCACGAATGTAAAACTGTAACATTGAGGACAAGACCTCTAAAGAAAAACATGTTGTCGTTCTATCTGGATTATTATCCCGGTTATCGCAACAAAGAAAGTATGAAGGTAATCCGTCATGAATCTTTGGGTATCTACATCTACGCCGAACCAAAGAACCAACGGGAACAGAACTTTAATGCCGTCATGTCGGAAAAAGCGGAAGCCATCCGATGCCGACGTTTTGAATCCATCGTAAATGAGCGGTACGATTTCTTTGACAAGAGCAAGATGAAAGGAGATTTTCTTGCCTATTATAAGAAGACACTCCGCAAGCACGACCAGAAATGGGAGTTCGTATATCTGCATTTCTTCAATTTCGTGGGTGGAAAATGTTCGTTCGAGGAAATTGATGTGGACTTATGCAACAAGTTCAGAGAGTATCTGCTTAATGCAAAACAACTTAGACGTCCTGAGCGTCCCATATCACGCAATTCGGCTGTGGGCTACTGGTCCACATTCAGAGGATTTCTCAAAATACTCTATCGCAACAAGTTGATTCACTCCAATGTAAATGATTTCTTGGAGAAGATAGAGCCGGAAGATGTAGTGAAAGACTACCTGAGCGTAGATGAACTGTACAGATTGGCAGAAACACCTTGCAAGATACCGGTTCTGAAAACAGCCTCGTTATTCTCTTGCCTTACAAGTCTGAGAATCAGCGATATTCTCACTTTGCGATGGGAAGAAATCGTGGACTTTGCTGCCGGAGGAAAATGCGTCCACACCGTCACTCAAAAGACAAAAACAGAAGACATCATCCCCATTAGTGACGAAGCCTTGCAATTGATTGGTTATTCTCCCGAAAAGACAGGGCTGGTATTCAAAGGATTGAAAAGATGCTGGACGCAATACCCCATGAAAGAGTGGATTCGAGCCGCAGGTATCACCAAAAACATCACCTTCCATTCATATCGAAGGACATTCGCCACTTTACAGGCTGCTGCCGGAACAGACATCCGAACCATCCAAAGCATCATGGCACACAAGAGCATCACCACAACCCAACGATACATGAAAGTGGTGGATAGCAACAAGCGAAAAGCCAGCAACAAAATTTCCTTGATCCGTAAGTATTAACGGTCATTTTTGCCTCTTTTATATGGTTAGAGTATGATTTTCGAGTATGATTCATATTCTAACCATAAATTATTTGTAAATATCAGTCCAATAACCATTAGTATTTATGGTTATATGGAAATTAGTGCTGAACTTTACGCCATAAAACAGTAAACAATCACAACTATATGGAGAACAATATACAAGTTCAGAAAGCAGCTGATATCAGCAGTTTGGCTGGAGTGGTCATCGTTTCACTCTCGGCACTCACCGCATACAATATCGGTGAAAAGTTCAATCACAACATCCTGTTTGATGCTACCATTTTTATCATCTCTTTGGTAATGCTTATTTTGACCTTTGCCATATTCCGCAAAGTAATGGCAGGGCTTTTTACGACAATCTCAAGTAGTACTACAAATAAGCAAGTACAAAGCGAATGTTCACAAGAAAGCAACCATCAAAATGCTAATCAAGATCCAGTCGAAGAGGAACAGATACCTGATAGTTTGGAGAGATATGAGAGCATTCTTGTGGAAGAGCAACTGAAGGAGGTGAAACGGAAAAGGGACATCATGATAGCTATCCGCGAATATGTAGTGGAAAAGACCTCGAAATATCTCTCAAAAGAGAATATCAGCACACTATTCCAGAATATAGAGTGTATTGCCGAAAACCGGGTTAATGATTGTCAGCCAATCCATTCAACTAAAGAAGCAAAAATCAGTTCTCCCTCTTTAAGACACTTAGCTTGGAATATCGGTGAACGGCTTGGAGTCTCCCGTCGCGACAGAGCGATATTCATTAAATCTTCTTTCCCATACGAATTGCGCAACGCCGATATAGAATATCTGGAAGCAAATTTGCGTGTTAATGTCCCATGCGACATTCCTATTGACGTGCCGGACAAAGGAGATTTCCACTTTCACAACAATACTTGAAAATTAAATCGTGCAGACGGTAATCATTGTTCCGGCTGACAGATTTCTGCAAAATTTCATTCTGTTGGTTTGCAGCATATTAATTCTAATTATTGAAGGTATGAACACAACAGATTTGACTTTTAATGACCTGCCCAAAGTGGTAGGCGAACTGTGCGAGAAAATCGCAGGAATGGAAAATTTACTTAGGGACACTCTTAACCGCCAAAGCGAACCAAAAGAGAATTTGCACGTACCAATGACAGTGCAGGAAGCCTGTGCCTATCTGAAAATGCCAGTCTCCACCTTCTATTACAAGATAAAGAAGGACTGCATCCCGGTAATCAAACAAGGAAAGCACCTTTATATCTATCGTGACGAGCTCGACAAATGGCTGGAGGCATCACGCAAAACTTCAGTACCTCTCACCTATGAGGAAGAAAACGAAGCGATGTATGCCTCACACCGTCGCAAGCCTAATCCTAAAAACTGGTGAGTATGGAAACGGCAACACCCATTGAAGATCCTGCTCAAATCACTACGAGATGGCAAGAGACCATGCTCAGTCTGGAAAAGGTGTACGAACAAGAGCCGGAAGTCCTGAGTATAGGCGGAGTGGCTATCGGGACATTGGGAAACTTCAGTGCATCCATTGGCAAGGCAAAAAGCAAAAAGACTTTTAATGTGTCGGCTATGGTGGCAGCAGCATTGTCCGGGAAGGAAGTCCTTAACTACACAACGGATTTTCCCGATGGGAAAAACCGCATCCTTTACATTGACACAGAGCAGAGTCAAAACCACTGCATGATTGTAATGCATCGTATCATGAAACTGGCAGAGTTGCCGACTAATGAGGATTGCGACCGTTTCTATTTTCTCGCTCTACGCAAGTTCAATCCGAAGGAGCGTTTGGCTATCATAGACGATGCCATCAGTCAGATTGAGGGGCTTGGCTTTGTCGTGATTGACGGAATCCGTGATTTGGTTTATGACATCAATTCACCGAGTGAAGCCACATGTGTAATATCCAAACTTATGCAGTGGACTGACGAATACCAGATTCATCTTCACACCATTCTTCATCAGAACAAAAGTGATGAAAATGCCCGTGGACACATTGGCACGGAAATCAACAACAAAGCGGAAACGGTCATCCAAATTGAGAAAGACAAGGACGACAGCAACATCAGCAAAGTGGAAAGTGTGCATACCCGCTCAAAGGACTTCCTGCCATTCGCTTTCTACATCAATGACCAATCGCTTCCCGAACTTCTGCCAGACTATGTGCCGACCAAGAAAAGTGCTGGTCGTCCTAAACAAGAACCATTCTCCCCAGGTAAGAACATTCACGAATCCACCCATCGCAAGGCTCTCGAACTGGCTTTTGAGGGAAAAGAGACTATTTTGGGATATAAGGCTTTGGAAGAAGAACTGACCGCTGCCTACGAACTGGCAGGAACAAAATTGAATCACAACAAGATTGTGGAAACAATCAAGTTTCTCACGAACAAACGGATGGTAGTTCAGGAAAGCCGTGGCATTTATCGCTTCATGCCGGATTACCACTATTGACTCTACACTTGACTTTATTCTCAAAGCGTGTATTCTTGTATAAGCCAAAGTTAAGTGCAACGGCTGGTTTCATGATAATTCTCGAAACTGGTCGTTGCCGTCTTATCTCCCAAACCTATCTTTTTAAGCCAAGGGCTTGCCCGTTGTACAGACATTATCTTGTATGGGGAGCCTAATACCCCAAGCGACCAAGCGGTCGTTTGAGAGTGCCAATTTTCCAGCAAGCTGATTGGATGAAAAATAGCGTTATTTAAGCACTTTTTCTTTTCACCAGCCTCTTCCTCATCTTTCTCGACAAAAAGCGAAATTTGCACACTTAATTGCACCCTGGGCTTGCTCATTATACGACCTCTATTGAGTTAGGGTAACTCAATATCCCAAGCGATAAAGCGCTCGTGAGAAGTTGTCAATCCAAGGCAAGTAGAATATGGCTTTATTGCGATTATAGAATACCTTAACTCTCCACGGAATCACGTTTTGGTTGGGCTAACCTCTGTTTGATAGCTGGCACGGATAAGCGCATTTCAATAATGCTTTTACGAACTCTTTTATGAACCCTACTGGTTCTTTTATGAACTCTTTTCCTGGTGTTAGGTTGATATTCCGGAGTAATGTCAGCCACCATAAATGCAGATACTAGATGATGAACACAGAACTATTGTCCGAACGCTTGCCAATCAGTCGAAACGAATCTGCCATATTCCTTAGGTCGATTTTGCCAACCTCAGATGGTTCTGTTACGAACTCAAAAATTGCCAATCACTTTGGAACAGAGAGTGAGAGAATTGCATTTGAACATCCTCCCACTCTTTATTCGTCATTTACCAAGAGACTTGAATACTTTTGCAATACACCGCTTTTTCTGTTCCATATTTGGATGAACATATAAATCCAAAGTTGTTGAAATATTAGAATGCCCTAACAATACACTAACGGTTTTGTAGTCACAGCCAGCTTCTATACAACGAGTGGCAAAACTATGACGAAGCCCATGATACTTTAATTTGGGAATACCCAACTTCGCCATTAATTTGCCGTAATAATTACGGTAGGTACGAGGTTCGGTTGGATATTCATCATTAGTCAAGACATAGAACTCTTCATTAACGACCTTCTTTAGTGGTTTTACCATTGCAAGAAGCTCCTTTGTCATAGGAATTTCCCGACATGAGTTTTGTGTCTTGGGAGTGTTGATAACCAACTCAGTATGTTTCTCAGTCCCATTAATAATGTAAATCCGTTCAATTGTACGATTGACTGTTATTGTTCCCTCAGAAACATTGATGTCACTCCATTTCAAAGCACAAACTTCCCCTATACGAAGTCCTGTACAAAGACTGATGTAAATACCTAGTCCGGCAAAGGAGAAATGATTTTGAATATGATTGAGTATTTTCTTGTGGTTGGCAACTGACAGTATTTCCAATTCTTTCGTTATTGAAGGAGACGGATATTTGATGTCCCACTCTTGATAATCCATCCATTCATTTTTCACACCGAATTTCATAACCATTTTCAGAACAATCAAAATGTCTTTTACGGATTTCACACTCAGCCCATTCTCAATTTTCCGCAAAACAAAGTCTTGCACAGCCTGTTCATAGAGTGTATAACTTTCTCCAAAGTTTGGAAGAATATGATTCTCCAAGATAAGCACATAAGCAGCCATTGTGGACTGCTTCACATAAGGTTGCTTGTACTCTTTCCATGCAACCGAGATTTCTCTAATTGTTTTTTGTCCCATAGTCGTATATTAATATGTTGTACATATAATTAGAGAATAATAAATCCCTAATGTTCCCCCTTTGAGATTTCCAGAGTTTACGGAGGAGTGGAAAGCAGAGCAATTAGATAATATTGCTACTTTGTCAAAAGGAATTGGAATATCCAAAGAACAACTTTCTGAGGATGGCGAGCCATGTATCCTATATGGTGAATTATATACTAAGTACAAATCCGAAATCATCAAGCAAGTTGAAAGTAAGACTGATATTAACGGTTCTAAACTTAAAAGGAGTAAAGCTAATGATGTAATCATTCCTTGCTCTGGTGAAACTGCCGTTGATATTGCCACTGCACGATGTGTCCCATTTGATAATATTCTATTTGGAGGTGATTTGAATGTCATTAGCTTGCATCAATACGATGGTGCATTTATGAGTTATCAGTTGAATGGTAAGCGTAAATATGATATTGCAAGAGTAGCGCAGGGTGTATCTATTGTTCATCTATACGGAGAACATTTAAAAGCAATTAAAACCTACAATCCAACTTTACCCGAACAACAAAAAATAGCCAAATTATTATCACTTCTTGATGATCGTATTGACACCCAAAACAAAATCATTGAGAAACTGCAGTCCTTAATCAAAGGAATTGCACAGCATTGCATTAAAGAATCAACAAGTGGAAACACATATGTAAAACTTGGTGATATTTGTCAAATTACAACAGGGAAACTTGATGCAAATGCACAGGTAGATAATGGGATTTATCCATTTTTTACTTGTGCAGAACAACCATTCAAAATTGATAGCTTCGCTTTTGATACAGAAGCTTTACTAATCTCTGGAAATGGTGCTAATTTGGGATATATCAATTATTATAAGGGAAAGTTTAATGCTTATCAAAGGACTTATGTATTAGACTTGTTCTCCGAAAATATCCAATACATTAAATGGGCGTTAAAAGTACTGCTACCCAAAAGAATTGCAATAGAAAAGAGTTCAAGCAACACTCCTTATATAGTGCTATCAACTCTCACGGATTTAAGGTTGCCTATACCTTGTAAAAGTAAGCAAAGTTTCATCGCAAACCTAATGCAATCTTTGGAAAGAAAACTATCAAATCAAATCGCACAGTATGATTCCTATAATTATTTGAAGCAATACTTGCTCCGCCAGATGTTTATATGAACATTTGACGGAGTAGATACTGCTTTTGACCTATATAAAGATTTAATACTTTATGATTAATATCTATTTTGTCTTGAATTTTATCAAAAATAATTGCCTTCTGTTTTTGTTCAGAAATAGTGGGCAATGTTATTTTTAACTTTTCCAATGGAGTACGTACTATTTGCGGCTGTCCAGAGCCAGAAATAATACTATTGAAGTTATACGCAGAAAGATAATGATATAAATATCTCTTACACACCTTATCTTGATACTTATCTGTATTTATCACCATTGCATTTCCAGTTATCCAAGACATTGGTTTTGTATAATTTACCATACCACAAGTATTTCCACGGCAAGTTATACAAATTTGTTCCGTTTCATGATTGTAATCCTTATATTTGCCAATAATCCCATTTGCCCCATATACAAGAAAACCATCTTCTGTTAATTCTGTTGAAGATATTGTTTGCGGCTGATATATTTGTGCAATTTCGCTTAAATACACGTTATTGCCATAAACTCTTTGCATACAACATACTCTTAGTCCTTTGATTAAGGATTGTAAAGTTTGTAGGTCTGCGATTTCAGAAAGACTTTTCAAAAGCGTAAAAGGTTTTACTGTTCTACTGTCTGATCTATGTGACATTGTTAAGGGTAAACAAATCAATGGGGAAAATCTCTCTGATAGTGGTAATTATTATGTAATGAATGGTGGTACAGAGCCATCTGGCTATTATGACAATTACAATGTAGAAGCCAGTACTATTTCAATAAGTGAGGGCGGAAACTCTTGTGGGTATGTACAATTCAACACCTCACCATTTTGGAGCGGTGGTCATTGTTATTCCATTCAAAACATTGCAGACAAGGTGGATAATATGTACTTGTACCATTATCTTAAATCGAATGAGGATGCCATAATGAAACTGCGTATAGGTTCTGGCTTACCCAATATTCAGAAGAAAGACTTGGCAATGTTCAAAATAATAGTACCAAAAATTGAGTGGCAAATAAAAATCTCAACTTTTCTGTCATCGCTTGAAAGAAAAGCCGAGATTGAAGAAAGAATACAGAATGTCATGCAGAAACAAAAGCTATATCTATTGCAACAGATGTTCATATAAACATCTGGGCAAGGAAATATTGCTTCTGCATGGTTAGCAATGTTAGTTTCCGCTGCTCATTAATGATGTACTCATCGTATGAGTGTAATATTTTTGCGACCAAAAGAATGTTATTGACATTCGAGGAATATGGTAATACATAGCTTTCTACATCCCCTTTGCCAATATTCATTTGGGCAGCACCTTGACCACAAGCAATCATACTATTTTCAAATCTTTGAGAAGATAAAATTTGATATAGAAACTCTTGATTTACATTTTTCGCAAGTTGTAACAAACCAACTCGTTGGTTGAGCAAATAGTCTCCATCCTTACAAAGAGAAACACGCCCAACATTACCCGTAAGAGAGATTAAAATATCTCCTTCTTTTAAAACTTGGTGGTCTTGTATATCGTTCGGCAAGTTGATTATGCAATTGTAATCTTCATCGTTTATATATCGCTCGCCAGACACATTTGTTATTGTGAGGATTTTCCATTTGCCCAGTGCATTATACTTGCCACTCTGGAATGCGTAACCATTTTTCAATGTCGCAATATTCGACAAGCATATAGTAGTTTCTAACAAATCTTTGCGTGCGAACAAATGTTTACTAATCGCAGACTTTAGTTTCTTCAAGTCCTCAATGATTTTGTTTTGAGTTATTATGCGTTCATCTAGTAGTCTGAGGAAATGGGCAACTTTCTTTTGTTCAAAAAGATCCTTTGGAAGTTGTATTGTTGTCGATGAAAGTATCGGTGTATTTATTGAGGGCATAGTTTGCCCCACAGCACGGTTACGAATATCTCGCTTGACAGCTTCAGTAGATAACGCATAATGTAGAAACAGAGAATCAATATCATACTTCGGGCGGACTCTCAAAACTCTACCCGAGAATAACCATCCATTTTGCTCAATACCAACATGGGCATTTATATCAACTGACCCGACACGAGAAAACACAATGTCGTTAGTTTCAAGTCTGTATCCTTTTAAGCGTATATAATCCTCGTTAGACACTTGTGGTATTCCGAATTTGTCAGAGGGCATTAAACCCGTTTTGAAATGCTCGGTTGTTACTATTGGTATTCCATTTTCGACATAATCTTCAGCATGTAGTACGCTTCCAAAAGGTCCATTTTTTATATCTCCGATATTTCCGATAGTCGTACATTTCCACTCCCCACTAAACTCTGGAAATCTCAAAGGGGGAACATTAAGGTTCTTTGAACCTTTTATCTTCTCACACTCGGCAGAGCAAGCAACCTCGTTCTGCTCTCGCTCAATCGAAGATTTGAGGACTTTTTTATCTTTATTATCTATTGCCATAGTTGTCATTCTTTTGTAGGATTCAAATCAAATGGAAGCAATGGAGTTTCATCATTACCCTCATTAAAACGATCAAAATCAGATATGTATGATTTATCTTGAATCAGTTTATATTTTTCGTATTCTCTATAAGCCTTATCTCTTGCTTCTTCTTGTGTCACTTTCCCGGCTGTATCGCACAGCTCGTAATCCATCGTTGCAAGATATTGTTGAAGGAACTTTTTCCAATCATCCATAGTTGAAACAATATGACGTGAAGCACGTGATTCTGCCATATCAAGAAAGGCTGTTGTAATAAGATTCAGCTGGGACAATTCAGAATCTGACAAGTAATTTTTCGCGACGATGGTATCAGACTTTTGCACTCTTCCGTCAGGGGCTTTCTTCCATGTGGTAAGTCCCATATAAGGTTGCTCAGAATCGGCCCGCTGATAGATAATTTCCGCAGCTGTATGATGGGTAACAGCAAGGTGCATCATATTCTGTACCATCTTGAAGAACAACTTTGTATCTTCAGATTTCGGGTCGTAATCTGCACTACATTCTGCATAAATGTCAGTTATCTTTTGGTAATATCTGCGCTCTGAAGTACGTATCTCACGAATACGCTCAAGCAAATCGTCAAAATAGTCCTTTCCGAAATGTTTGCCTTGTTTCAGCCTCTCGTCATCAAGGGCATATCCTTTAATGATAAACTCTTTCAGCACTGAAGTTGCCCAAATGCGGAATTGAGTAGCTTGATAGCTGTTTACTCGATACCCCACCGCTACAATAGCATCGAGGTTGTAGAATAGCGACATACGCTCCACTTCCCGGTCTCCTTCTGTTTGAACTATCCCAATTCTTCGGATAGTTGCCTCTTTGGAAAGTTCTCCTGTTTCGTAAATTTGTCCGAGATGATAATTTATGGTTCTTACATCAACCCCAAACAAATCCGCCATTCTTTTTTGTGACATCCAGAATGTTTCGCTGTTGAAAATGACTTCTACCCGTGCTTCTCCTTGGGCTGTTTTATACAATAATATATTAGAACTTAGCGAATTATGCATAAATTCTGCCATTGAGACAGATTGCGAGAAAAAGTCTCGTGCCTGTTGAACAAGCAACTTTTTGCCATCAGCATTTTCCGCAATAATTATACATGCCATACGAGAAAGACGGAATATATTCACCTTGCGGAATGAACCGTTTCCAATCCTTACCATATCAACCGCTTGGTTGAAATGCTCGTCCACATTCATTCCTTTCTCTCCGGCTACCTTGATGGCTTTGTCTATGACCCGTTGGAATTTCCAATAAGCAGAATAGCCCATTGCACCACAAAGGTCACGGGAACTCCAGTATTTGTTCCCGTTTTCATCCTTGCGGCATATATTCTCAAATGAAGGTGTCATCTGAGATATGTTGTCATTTTCACCCATTGTTATTACTTTCTGAACTATTCTACAATGCCTAATTCTTTCAGGTACACTTCAATCTCTTTATCGAGTTCAGCACGTTTGGCTTCCAATTCCTTTATTTCTGCCATTACAGCTTTAATATCAATAGGTTCTTCCTCTTCAAAGGTATCAACATAACGAGGAATATTCAGATTGTAATCATTCTCGGCTATTTCTTGAAGAGAGGCAAGATGACTATACTTTTCTATTTCCTTACGGTCACGATAGGTCTCAACAATCTTTTGAATATGCTGTTCCCTAAGCTTGTTTTGTGTCTTGACCTTTTCAAACTCTTTGCTGGCATCAATGAAAAGGATATTATCATCCTCCTTGCGACATTTCTTGAATACAAGAATACAGGTCGGGATGCTCGTACCATAGAAAATATTGGCAGGCAAACCGATAATGGCATCCACATAGTTTTTCTTTTCTATGAGAAAACGACGGATCACTCCCTCTGCATTTCCTCGGAATAGTACACCATGCGGAGCAACACAAGCCATCGTACCACCTTCGTTCAAGTGGTAAATCATGTGCAGGATAAAAGCATAGTCGGCTGTCTTGCGTGGTGCAAGTCTTCCTGCCTTACTGAAACGGTCATCGGTATTGAATTTGTCGGCAGCACTCCATTCGGCAGAGAACGGAGGATTTGCTACAACAGCATCAAATTGGGTGTCGCCAAAGGCATCCCATTCAAGTGTATCACCGTTTTCTATCTTGAAATTGCTGAACTTAATGCCGTGAAGCAACATATTCATTCGAGCAAGATTGTAGGTTGTCGGATTCTTTTCCTGTCCGTAAATATCTACTGCATTGCCAATACTTGCAGCACGAAGCAACAACGAGCCGCTACCGCAAGTAGGGTCATAGACATTGCGCAAACGCTGATGTCCTATAGAGACGATTTCTGCCAAGATACGGCTGACTTCCTGCGGAGTATAGAATTCTCCGGCTTTCTTTCCGGCTCCTGCAGCAAACTGTGAAATCATATATTCGTAAGCATCACCCAATATATCAATCTCTTGCGATGCCTCTAATCCAAAATCTATATCGTCTAATGCAAGAAGCACATTACTAACGAGCGTATTTTTATCATCAGCTGTCTTGCCCAATTTGGGCGAAGCCAAGTCAATATCTGAGAACAAACCGCCAAAATCATCTTCGCTGTCCTGTCCCAAAGTACTGTCCTCGATACGCTTCAATGAGCGTTCAAGCATAGGTAAAATGTTTTCTTTTCGCTTGATAGCTTCAATTACTGACGAAAACAAAAATTTGGGCTCAATGAAATAACCGATATTCTCCAAGCATTGGTTCTTTGCTTCCTCTTGCAATTCAATAGCATCGGCATCGTCCGTTTCCCACAATTCCTTAAAGGTCACTTCGTCATCCGCTAAAGCATTGTTGGCATACTTTTCTATTTTCTCTGACAAGTATTTATAGAAGATGAAACCTAATGTAAAATACATAAAGTCGCTTGCCGACATATTGCCACGCAAACGATTTGCGACCTCCCAAAGCTGGTCACGGAGTTTCTGTTGTAATTCTTCGCTCATATTGTGTATTCTTTTCAAGAACGTATATAATTTAAAATGTCATTCTGAAATTTATCATCAGTTAAATTTAGATTACCGCTAATAAATGCCTTTTTATCTATTGATTGTAATGCCATAGATAAATCAGAATAAACATCAGACTCATCTATCATTTTTTTATTAAATATATCAGCATTATTCATATCATAAATATGTGTATTCAAACGATAAGATACTCCACCTGTGTCATTATCCACAATCTGATACAACTGAAATATCTCTTCTCCTACCTTTAATTCAAACAAAAGAGTGATATCTTCATTAGAATCCACAGGCAAACTAGACATAAAGAAATCATATAAACGTTCTATTATTCTAATATTGCGTCTTTCAATATCATCTTTTAACCAATCATTTTGAGATAATTTGGACAGGGATTGTACTTCCAGAATTTTAGATTCTTTATACCTATCTTTTTTCTTTCCAAAATAATTATTTCCTGCTTGAATATTTAATCTCTTTTCAAAAATAATTTTATTTCCAAGCATATTTAAATGTGTTTCTGCATCTGATTTTTCCCATCCATTATAATTAGTATCCTGCCAACTTTGTGGAAAAATATGTTCTATTTCAGATTTTCCAATAATCAGAGTTTGTTTATCATCAAAAAGATATGCGTTCAATAGCAGCAAAGACTTTGTGATTCTAGATGAAGAGAACGCATTTATTCTAGTCTTAAAATCATTAGGAATTTGATATCCAGCACAATCAATTTCTCCATTTCTCCATGTATCTACACAGAAATTAAAAACATGTTGTTTAACTGCATTTACCATCGGAGATTCAATAAACCTTACGAGCATAAAGGACATAAGTTTTTTAAGATATGGAGTAAATGCTTTTTTGAAATCCTCGCTACTTAGTGTCTTATTTCTATGATAAAAAACAGATATAGGGTATTTCCAGTATTCATTAGGATAAGCCAATAAACATTGAATATATTTAGCGGCTTCTTCTTCGCAGAAACCGCCATCGTTTGTATATATAGAAGTCCAAAAGGTACCCAAATCACATAAGTCATCAAAAAAACTTTGTGTTTTGAATATTGGATACTTATTCCCTTTGCCTGAATAGTAACTTCTCAAACCTATTTCTTTACTTGTATCGCCACGTTTTGCTCGATCAATAAAAGTATAATAGCGAAATAAATCATTAAGATTAAATCCAGCTCCTGAAATAGTGGCTTCTAATTCTTTCCACTTATCTGCAAAAGTTTGTTTAGATGGCTGAGTTTTATATAATTCGGCTTTAAATATATCTGAATCTGCCAAAGGAAGACCTCGATTGTTTAATGTTCCGAATATCGTAAGTGCAGAGTCTAAGTCTGAACACTCAATTGGAAGGATTATACAACGCTCTAAAATGAACAGACAGAACTCTTTCCAACCGTTCAAATGGGTTTTGGCATATTCATCACAACAGCTTAAAAAATAAGAATAGTTACGGGAATAGTAAGAAGCCGATTTATCACGAGGTTGTCCTTTTTCCAAAATCAAATCAAAATCAATTTTATCATCATCTGTTGCAACCAAAGTCTTAATATGGGTCTCTTTTTTGTTAGAAACCTTCTTTGTCATCGGATTAATTTTCCAGATACACGGCTCTATAGACTTCATTAATCCCTCTACTTCTTCATCAGAAGGATTATCTACAAGCTGATCTTCCAATTTATAGTAAAACGCACGGAGTAATAATAAAAATGACGTTATACGCTGCTGCCCATCAATAATATTAATGCGGTTTTGTTCATCTGTATCATCACAAGTAACAATCGAACCAAGAAAATATTCCCTATCATCATCTTTATGTTCTTCAAAAAAATTTTTAAGGTCATTCCAAAGGACATCACAAGTATCAACTTCCCAACGATATGGTCGTTGGTACTCTGGGATAACAAATATTTTTCCTTTTGTTGTAGGATCGTTTAAACTTAATAGACCTTGCATGTTTTTTCTACTAACATTTAATTCTGCCATAACTTATTTTCTATATTATTCCCAACTAAAAGTTTTTATAATACTACGCAATCTTTCCATTATTCTCGTCAAAGCCTTTCGAGTTTTGATAAGACCGAGATGTTTCTCTTTCAATGCTTTTTGTATAATCTCCGGCTGCTCCTTTTGTAAATAGTCATACTCTTTTATGTAGAGATTAAGCACTTCGGCAGAAATTTGTTCTTCGTCAGCCAAACCACTCACTGCCATATTACGTTCTGACACAATATATTGGTTCAGACGTTCCTCTAATTCATTTGTTCCATCTGCTCTATTGCGCCCATTCATGAAGTTTTCCTTGTCTTCATCTACATTCTTTTGAATAAAGCCGTCAATGAGTTTTGCTTTGCCTCGCATTCCGGCATCCTTAATCATTGTATCAAGGATATGCTTCCGTTTTTCTGAATAATCATCACTATATGGGTCTAGTTCCGCAATGAGTTCCAGAATATACGCCACATTAATAATGTCACTATGTAAAAGTTCAAGACAGAAATCAATATCTTCCAACCCTTGATTATTTCCATATGGGGCTGGATCTTCAGCTACAGTTGTCGGTGCAGCAGGTGGATCAACAAACCCAACTGTAATATCAAGGTATTTACTCTTATAATCATTAAACTGCTGTTCAGTCATACCGAGGTCTTCAGCATTCTCGCTGTAATCTTCGTATATCTGAATTTCTGCATGTTTACGGATAATGTCTCGGAACGCTAATACAAAATTCTTCTTGTCATTTTCACTTTGCAGGAAGTCTATACTACTTGGTGTCGGGTATTTTTGCAGAAAATCAGTTGCCAAACTCTTGTACTCCTGCTTTACTTTCTCAAACGGAGGACGTACTATATCTTCAGGATTATCAGAGTTGCTGAACAATTTAATAGCCGTATCAACATTGTTTTTCAAATCTCTGAAACAAACTATTTTACCAAAACGTTTCTTCTCGTTCAATACTCGATTGGTTCGGCTGAACGCTTGCAGCAAACCATGATATTCCATGTTCTTGTCCACATAGAGCGTATTCAGCTTTTTACTGTCAAAGCCTGTAAGGAACATACCCACAACAAGACAAAGATCAAGCGGTTTCATATCCGCCTTCTTCTTTTTCATGCGCAGATTGATGTCATCATAGTAAGCACGGAAGTTCTCTGTGGTAAAAAATGTGCCGAAATTTTCATTATAATCGTCCATGATGGCTTGCAGTTCATCCGCCTCACCCACACTCTCTTTTGCATACTGCCCTGTACCCATACCGGTCTGTTCATCATCCTGACTATTATTGGCTGCGTATGTAAATACTGCACCTATACGGATTTTAGGATTCAACGATTTGAAAATCTTGTAATAGCGTATAAGCATAGGAACAGACTGCACGGCGAACAATGCGTCAAACTCTCCATCAAATGTAGATTTATTGAAGTTGTTAAGGATAAATCTTGCAATCTCCTCCATACGAGCTTGGTTATCGTTATCAACTATTTCGTTGCCGTGATAATACTCCACAAGGAAGCCAAGCACGTTTTCATCCGCTATTGCATCTTTAATAAGATATTTATGGAGACAGTTTCCAAATATTTCCTTCGTGGTATGTCCATCAACAGCATTCTCGGTGAAAATAGGTGTTCCAGTAAAACCGAATATTTGGGCATTGTCAAAGAACTTCATTATCTTCTTATGACTATCCCCAAAATGACTGCGATGGCACTCATCAAATATCATCACGATACGTGAATGACGGATAGCATCAATCTTGCTGCTATACCACGTCTTACTAACTGCCGCATTAAGTTTTTGAATGGTAGTGATGATAATCTTGGAGTTGCTTTGAAGCCGTTTCACTAGTTCATCCGTATTATCAGTACTATCTACAGCCCCTGGTTCAAATGCTTCGTATTCCGATTGAGTCTGGGTATCAAGATCATGTCGGTCAACAACAAACATCACCTTATCCACATCATCCAATTCTGATACAAGTTGTGCAGCCTTGAATGAGGTCAATGTTTTTCCGGCACCTGTTGTATGCCAGATATAACCATTATCATTGGAGTTTTGTACACGATCCAAAATTTTCTCTACCGCATAGAATTGGTAAGGACGAAGTACCATCAAGCATTTGTCGCCCTCATGAAGCACAATATACTTTCCTATGATTTTGCCAAGCGTACATTTTTCCAAGAAGAATACGGCAAACTTATCCAATTCATTGAACGGATGATTGGCAGCATCTGTCCAGGTGAATGTGAACTTATACCCACTATTTGGATTATTGGCAAAATAGCGAGTATTAACACCGTTGGATATGACAAACAGTTGGATATAATCAAACAATCCATGAAACGAAGTCTTGTGATAACGCTGTATTTGGTTGTATGCCTGTTTAAGTTCCACGCCACGACGTTTCAATTCAATTTGCACAAGTGGCAAACCATTGACTAGAATCGTCACATCATAGCGGCATTTTTTACGTCCTTCCACCGTAATCTGGTTGGAAACCTGAAATTCATTCTGACACCACTGCTGCCTATTTAGAAATTCTACCCATATACGCTGTCCATCAGCCGTATCAAGCGGATATAAGTCACGGAGTTTCTTTGCCTTTTCAAAGCGAGTACCACCTTCAAGGTATATGAGAATCTTCTCAAACTCTTCTGCCGTAAACTCAGTACGTCCGTGCTCTTCCAATCGTTTGCGGTTGTGAATCTCCAACTGCCGCTTGAAATTGGCATAAAGATTATCTTCCTCGACAATCTGGACATAATCGTAGTCCATTTGTCGGAGTGTGGCTATCAGTCCGGCTTCCAATGCCGCTTCGCTTTGTGTTGACATATTCTTGTCCTGCTATGGTGTTACTACTTATTTATTCTAGCTTGCAATATCTTGATGCCTAATGCATTCTCTATTTTACATAAGGTTTCCAACGACAAATTTTCACGACCTTTCAACACTTTAGAAACATACTGCTGGGTACAATTCATTTTCTCAGCCAGCACTCGTTGTGTCATGCCAAGTTCCTCCATCCGATCCGACATAGTTGCAGCTATAGCCTGTGAATGGCAAACCCAATCCTCTCTTTTGTTTTCCATTATATTCTTTACTTCTCCTAAAGCGTTGTCTATCTTTTCTTCAGCCATTGTATGAATCAAAAATACCTTTGTCCTATTTTGTAGGCAAAGGTACTATAAATAATTGAGATAGCACAACTTTCAGGTTGTTTTAATCTTCAACAAAGGACATAATGCATTTTAATTAATTTCTTCCCCTGTAATTAGAGCTGTTTTTTTGTAATTGGGATCAACAAACCAATTGTCATCCAATTGGCTAAGGCTAAAAAGATTGTTGACTATAGATTCTCTATCAACTACATAAATAGGGCTATTGAGGGCGCGGAAGTAATTTAATTCATATTTACACCATATTGATTTTAGTGAATTTTCAGACTGCACAAAAATTAAAGCCTTTGATTGTTTCATTCTTTCTTCTAGAACTTTAAGCGTAGCATCACAAAGTAAATGACGCTTTAAATAATCAATATCATTTATCCAATCGCAAAAAACATTCTTGCCTTGTTGATTCTCGACATATATGAGTTTCTGAACCTCTTTACTATCTTTACTGCTATGCGAAATAAAATAATCGTATGACTTCAATTTTTGTTCCTTTGAATTTTCAATTCTATATTCGAGTTCATAAGGATTCCGTGGTATATCATATCTCTCGTTAGGATACACTTCTCTTAGATAACATTTTCGTTTTTTAGTTTTTGCATGAATCCGCATAAACCGTTGCTTCCTTAAGCGAGGATTGAAATTAAAAGATTGAAGATGAAAGAACGCCTCTTCCCTTAATTGCTTATTAAGTTCTGTATCATTGAGCTTGAAGAAAAATTGTATTATTTTTTCGCAGTAATATTTTTTTAGTTCTAAAAGAATATATACTTTGTCTTTTTGAGTTGTATTCTTTCGCTCATACAATCCGATTAATTGATTTATGAATGAAGGAGTCACCTGCTGCGTTTTAGATAGAGCAATCTCAATCTTACTATTTATACGATCAATCTTAGATTTTCTTGCCTCCCACAACTTTACGCTTGAATCCACGCGACTCCTTTCTGAATACGCATTCCAATGTGCACATTTATAACTTTCTGAAAAGATTTTTTTAAAGGCGGAAACTCTTTGTATCAATAATTCGGGTTCAGACATATTATAACGAGACTTCCCAAAGCGTCTTTTTAAATATTTGTCTTTAGTGCGGTAATATTTATATTTAGATTCCACAGATTGCCATTCATGTGGATAATAATACTTTAGTAATGCTATTATATCTGCTTTTGTATACTTACGTGGCAACAATGGAGTCACAGATTTTATCTCGGTATTCCACATTGACAGAATGTCGTCCAACTCATGTTCAAAAATATGTTTTGTAACACCTGACACTTCTTTTGCAAATAATTAAAATTCGAAATTCGTATATAGAAATATTATTTAGACTTATAACATAAGCAGGACTTAGCCTATCGCTGCTTTGTTAAATCGTACCCATCTGCATCGTTTTCACTTTTATCATAGGCATTATCAATATACTTTTTAGGATTTGATAAGAATTCATCTTCTTCAACAAAAGCGATATAAGACCCTGTCAATGCACTTACACATTTGCATTGATTACAAGAATACACTTTGGGGTTCTGATTATATCTATTATTATTAATAATATCATAAACCTTTGAATCATAATAATTAGAAACAGAACACCCATCTGATTTAGTTGAGGTATACTTAAACCAATCATACCCTCCATTTACTTTCATTATGACTCCAACAATTCCATTAGTGTGAGATGTTCTATTTTTTCTTGTTATATTCTTAAGACAATACTCAATCTCCCAATCAATCCACTTACTTTCTTTTATATGCGGAGAAACAATTACAATCGTTACAGATGTATCGTACATCATATCTTTTAGTTTCTTCTTTATATTCTCAGTAGATGTATCTGTTAAATCAGGTGAAGCACTTGTTTCTCCTTGATAGTAGCTCGCATCATCCCCAAAAGCCTTTATTATCCTATCACGAAGTTCTTGCGCTTCGCTATATTTATATGAAATAAATGTTTTATGTGCCATAACTATTTTACTTTTTTTATTAACTCTATTACTATTTCCATCACTTCGTCTAATGTTTTGGTATCATCGCCCAAAGATTCAATATCACAACGATAAATGTCGAAAGTATGGTCATCTTGTTTTTCGTCTAGTAACTCTCTCCACAATTCTTTAGATATATATCCTGTTCTGCCAATTGGTATTAGGAAATTGCCCTGTTTTTTTGAAATTTCATATTCTGACCACATTCCATTAGATAAAACAGTAATTCCATTTTCCTTCTTATTACCCAACAAAAAAATTGATATACCACTATATGATATCATGTCTTGTCTATAAGCTTCCCACATTGCTTTTGCATCATCACCTTGTGGAAAAGGTCTCAGAATCAATTGGTCTGTCAGCGATTTTTTCTGATTGTGATATATTTCAGAAAGAGCACCACTAATTACCGCACTACCCACACCTAAACCATATCCTGAAACTATTTTAAATCCTTTATGGATTAAAAGACCACTTAATTTACTTATAAATTCTTCATACGCCTCTTTACCATCAGGCTCATATTCCGCTGCTGCCCCAGATATATACACGGTTCGACTATTATATCTTCTTTTAATGCTCTGTAATATTTCCGTTATCTCCGAGTATTCTTTAATAAGTACGGTTTTGATGTTAAAGCGTTTTAAATCATCTATGAAATATGACAATTTTCTTTTTTTATATTCAAATTGATCTCTGTCAGGATAATCAGTCTCAGAAACATCTTTTAAGAAGCAATAATGTTCCCTCATATTTCCTTTCAAATGCGCTCTTAGGTGGGCGCATATATACGAGAAATTAGGATCTGTAAAACTAAAACCAATAAACATAAATGTTTTAGTCATTAAATCTCCAGACAATGCATTTATAAAAGGAGTTTTCTCATGATGATAAGATTCATAATCATCTCGAATTAATACAGATTCTTCAGGACGATCTACATCTCCATGCATTTTATAAACTACAGCATCACGTCCTTTTAATGTTGTAGTCAGATTTGCACAACAAACTTTAACATCACATATTTTGCCGTTATTCTCTAATGATTTCTCTATCAGTTTGTCATAGTTAGTAGTCCAATATGTAGAAATCGGTAGGCGAGCAAGTATATGATGATTATCATTTGGCAACTTACCAGTTTGGAACGCATCTTTAATTATCTCATTTAATCTTGCACGATTATTACCACTTCTATTATAATAATACTGAGCTACTGCAACCAAATCGGATTCCTTTTCAATATCAAGTTCTAATTCCTCGGCAATTTCTTTTAATAATTGTTTCCAATTAACACATCCACTTGATGCAGACAATCCAGCTCCTGCAAAAACAGCAGCATCGCCATTATTAAGTGCTTTAAGATAATTTTTTATGAAAACATCCTTTTGTATTGGCATAACTAAAATTTATTTAGGATACTGATTTCGAATTCTAATAGCCTCTTCTACCCATTCATTTATATGCTCTTTGATATAATCATATACATTGGTACTTATTTTATATGGAGGATTATAAGTCTTGCATATTTCTGATAGGTTAATTTCATTACCATCAACCGGATAGTTGCGTTCTGCTATATAATTATATGTTCTATCGATATAGAATAATTTAAATGGATTATTCCCTTTTGTACTCTGTTCACCATTGAAATCCTTCAGATGGTGCACATAAATACCAACAATCCCTTTTCCCTCTTTCCAAGCATGCTCTATCTCGTATCTACACCACTCTCTTGATGAAGTTTCAGAACCAATTAATACAATAATGCAAGATCGATACTCCATATGGCTATTAATCCATCTTTTTACAGCCACATTTCCTTTACGCTTTACTTCCTCCCAATCATTGGAAGAAACCGGAGTATTACCTTCTACAACTCCAATGTTACGAACCTGCCCAGCTCTCCATGAATCATTCTTAAAATGAAAGCTGTAAAATACTTGCCTTTTTGTCATAGCTAATATATAATTTTCTATATTATTTCTACATTTATATTACTGATTTTCAGTATAAATCAAATCCCTCACATCTACTTTTAGAAGTTCCGCAATACGAAACAAAGTTTCAAGGTCTGGCTGCGATGAGTTTGTACACCAACGAGACACCGAACAAGCATTTTTGCCAATCTGCTCTGACAACCACTTTGCTGTTTTCTTTTGTTCTACCAATACTATTTTAATCCTATTAAGTTGCTTCATTCTACAAGTATTTATAGTTCAATGCAAATATATTATTTTTTATAATAGTAGTCAAAGACCAGATAAATTTTCTCGGATATGCACTTCAAAATATTATACTACGCAAACATTATGTTCACATAGCATAATATATAAAGAATTATCGTCTCTATTATTCAATCACATATAAATCAACCTTATAGCTCATTTTACTTAGTGATTTGACATGCAGAAAGAGTTATTCCCACTTACATCGCCCCATCCAGCACTCCTGAGAACATATCAATTTCTCTTTTGGTAATGCCTTGTCGAACAGCAAGCCCTCGCCACTCTTTTACCACTTCAATCACCTCTGAAATAATTTTCTCCGCAGTATTTCGATTAAGCATATAATCCTCGCAGGCATCAAGCAAGATACTTAAATCCGCCTTATTGGAATCAGCGGAGATGAGCAGACTTTGATATTCATTCAGCGTTGGATTCATATCGTATGCCGGCGACAATGTCCATCCTTTTGCAGTCAAAAGAAAACCGTGATTGCGGAAATGGTCATCGCTATTGCCTATGCAGATATTGAAAGCTACACGACGGAAGAGTTCCTGCAGGTTTCGCTCTACATCGGTACAGTTTTGGATAATGAAGTCAACTATATCCAAATAACCGTATCCAGTAGTTGCATTATCTCCATCACTTAATCCCAACAAGGTCATAGCGGATGCAAAATGAATACGTTTGCTATCGTTTGTTCTATCGAAACGTTGTGACAGCAATGTATGATATTTTTCTCCAGTTGCCAGCACTTTGGTTTTTGCCACGTTTACTCCTGCTTTTGTAGCAAGCAAGTGACTGAAATGCTCCCAAAGTCCGACATCATAGTCATCCTTACGCGACGGAAACTTAGCCACGTAAAGAGTTTTATCCGTATCTACAACATTGGCTTTAGGACGTGCTCCTCCTAATGATGTCCCAGGTTGCACAAGTTGTGCAATCCATTTCCTATCAGGAAGCATATTATTTTCTTCGCTTTTCTCAATCTCAGCACTGGCAGCAATCAACTCCCGAATATCTGTCAAAGGTGGAATTTTCAACGATTCACTCACATTGATAAATTCACCATCGGGATCTTCCTTAAAACGGAATCCACCCATTCGAGAGAAATCATCGATACCAGTCAAGAAATCGAAAGATGATAATCTCCGTACCGATCGCTTTTCTTCCGCTGCTACTAATTGCTCACGACGCAACAACAAAGTTCGTCCCCAACGATCCGGCAAAGCATCAGAAAAACATCCGAATATATCCTTGTCCGGTTGTGTATATTGCTGACCGGGATAATTGTTCAGGTCGTCACTCAAAAACAGACCGCTGTGCTGCCTTAACCATTCATTATTGAACGTAAAACTATAGCTGTCCGCACCACGAAGAGACTCATAGCCTAATTCGCCAATGAGTTCCACTTCTTTGAGCCAATCGAAATCGGCATATACATACAACTTTTTCATAGATTATTCTTTCTTGGATGCACGTTCTCTTGTTTTCAAACTCAAATCTTGCAAAGCTTTTCCCATTTTATCTTCTTTGGCAAGCAATAAAATATCATCGTCAAGTTGCAATGCATACAAAACACGTAGATAGATCCCTATTGCAACAGTAGGAATCCCTTTTTCTATTCGGGACACAGTAAGCGGTGAACAGGTAGCCCGTTCTGCCACCTGAGCCACACTCAGATTCCGACGCAAGCGAGCTAACTTAATCTGCTCACCTACAATCTGCATCTTTTGCTCCAATTTTCGGGGAAGTTTGGTCCCCATTGTATTCTTTGTCATTACTACATCAATTTAAAGTGCAAAGCAACTATGCCGATGACTTCATCACAGTCAACATATCATATAACATACAAAAGTAATACTTTTTATTTATTTAATGATGCATTACACATAGAAAAAATGCACGTCTTGGCATAATTAACCATATACATAATCTATTTTGAGCAAAAACTTCCAAAAACCAAATGCTATAATGTTATTTGTAAGCACCATGTACAACCATCAACAAATAATATCTTATTCGTTACAAACGATGCAAATTGTTCATCATACACACATCATATCAAAGAACTATTTTGCTTGCCAAAAGAAAAAGATATGACTCCACGCTTAACTTGACTTTAATGACCGTTATAATATACACGGGCAATAAAGTTAAGTCAAATAGAGGGAGAGAAGAAAATTAGCCTACTGGGTATTTTTTTCTTTTCGCCAGCAATCAATATCAGTCACTCCGTGTTCAATCTTGGAGGAGCAACTAGCAATATAGACACAGGCATAACATCAGATGAAATGCTATGCAAAATCTTCCGAAAACCTCATAGCACGGCTGGCAAATTTGCACCAAAAACCACCTTTTTTATCAAAGTCTTTTCTTTTGTTTTCTTGTACCGGAAAAACGCAGTATCTTTGCAAAAGTTCAGCGAAGAATAAAGAGCAAAATCAGACTTTCCTACCGTTTAAGTTTCAAACTATTGGTAGTCAACTAGTCTAATATGCTGCATCGGTGTGGTAAGCCATTCATTGCGAAGAAAACTACCACCAATTATTGTTGCCACCAATGTGCCAGTCAAGGCTACAAACACCGTATGAGAGAACGAAGACTCGAACTTCGTGAGTTGCAGGATTTGATAGAAGTCAAAAGTAAACTTGACCATCAAGACTACTTTACTTTTGCACAAGCCGCACAGTTGATGGGCGTTTCTCGCCAATACATTTACAAACTGGTTAAAGAGGATAAGTTGAGAGCTTCAAGAATCAGTGCAAGGATGTCAATCATTCGCAGAGCCGATATTGAACTGATGTTCAAAACACGCCCCTATGAACGAAGAAGAATAAAAGATGATCTTGATATAACTGAGTATTACACTGCCGAGCAAATTGCCGAAAAGTACAAAGTCTCGCAAAAATGGATTTGGGCATATACAAGAGAGAACAATATCCTCAAAATCCGTATTCGCCAGTTCAACTATTACAGCAAGAAGCATATAGATGCAGCATTTGCCAAGTACAGGACGGACGATGCCCTGACCGAATGGTACACTCCCGAAGAAATTGAGCAGAGATACGGCATGACACGAGTCGCCATCCGCTCTCATGTCTATCGTAACAACATACCCTCGAAGAAAGAGTACGGACAGATATTCTACTCCAAACTTCATTTCGACCTGTCCAAACAGACAATCGAAGAGGATTCATCAGAATATTACACCGTGCAGGAAGCCATGAAGAAATACAACCTTACACGTGATTCGGTTTACGGCATCCTGCAATTCCATGAAATCAAACGGGAGAAGAAAGGCAGGTTCGTTCGGTTTCTGAAAGTAGAATTCGACCACATCATGGGAGCCCGTTAGTGGCTAAATGCGACCGACTGTAATTATCGGAAAATTATTTCCTGCTGATTATAGTCTGTATAAAAGCATTAAGGATTTTCGCAGCAAAAGTCAGTTATAACCATTTAATATTCATCATTATGTCAGAATGCAAAACAGTTACATTGAGGACACGCCCTCTGAAGAAAGGTATGCTGTCGTTCTACCTTGATTATTATCCGGGCTATCGGGATCAGGAAACGATGAAGACCATCCGCCACGAAGGATTGAACATCTACATCTATGCCAATCCCAAGAACCAGCGTGAACGCGACTTCAACGCCGCCATGTCAGAGAAAGCGGAAGCTATCCGATGCAGACGGTTTGAAGCCATCGTAAATGAACGGTATGATTTCTTCGACAAGAGGAAATACAAGACCGATTTCCTGGAATACTACCGTAAGCAACTTCCCAAACACGACCAGAAATGGGGATTCGTCTATCAGCACTTCTACAACTTTGTCCACGGCAAATGTACTTTTGAGGAAATAGATGTGGACCTGTGCAACAAGTTCCGGGAATACCTGCTTAACGTCAGGCAACTCCGGCGCGACAGACCAATTTCAAAGAACTCTGCTTCTGGCTACTGGTCCACTTTCCGTGGATTCCTGAAGATTCTATATCGCAACAGGATGATAAAGACCAATGTCAATGACTTTCTGGAAAAAATCGAACCAGAAGATGTTGCCAAGGAGTATTTGAGCGTGGAAGAATTGTATTGTCTGGCTGAAACCCCGTGCAAAATACCTGTTCTAAAGACGGCCTCTCTCTTTTCGTGCCTGACCAGTTTGCGGCTCAGCGATATACTTTCCCTTTGCTGGGAGGAAATCGTTGACTTTGCAGCTGGAGGAAAATGTGTCCATACCATCACCCAGAAAACCAAGACGGAAGACATCATCCCGATAAGCGATGAAGCCCTGGAACTGATCGGGTACAGTCCCGAGAAAAAAGGTCTTGTGTTCAAAGGCCTAAAGCGTAGCTGGACGCAGCAGCCGATGAAGGAATGGATCCGTTCCGCAGGAATTACCAAAAACATAACTTTCCACTCATAAAGGCGTTGTGAATTATCTTTGTTGTTGATAACTAATAACTTGCAAAGGTTTGTTTCTTGATAGGTAACGATTTAGAAACGAGCGGAGTTCCGCATTTCTCCTCGTCTTGCATTAAATCAAAAGAACGCTTTACTATGACGCAAAGATATGAAAAAACTTGGTTAAACAAACTGTTCTTTTGAGTTAATGTAGAACTTTCAGCACTATGGATAAAATCATTCATATTTCGTTTGTCTATAAGATGCAAATGAGCTATTTTTGTATAATCCAATAACATACAATAAAGATGTGCGAAAATACGATTGAATTAAAAAACATATATTCCATGTCGGGAATGAAATTTTTTATTCCCGATTATCAGCGTGGATATAGATGGTCTGCTTCCGAAGCAAAGCAAATGCTGAATGATTTTAAAGAATTCTGCAAACGAAAGAAAGAAGAGGGCGAATTTTATTGCCTTCAACCCATTGTGGTTAAGAAAAAGTGCTGGACAAAGGTTGAAAATGGACAAACAATAACTGTTGACGGTTATGAGGTTATTGATGGTCAACAACGCCTGACGACTCTTTACATCCTGTTGAAGTGTGTCGAACAAGTACGTGAAGTTCTTTACGACATGTTTGATATGTACTCTATCAAGTATGAGACCAGACTTGAATTCGACTCACAACAATTTCTTGAAAATATAAATAATTCAACTGAGGATGCTAATAGCTTTATTGATTTCTACTACATGAAAACAGTTTATGAAGCTATGGCGGCTTGGATGAAAGAAAACAAGGACTATCGAAATAAAATAGTTCACTCATTGTTGGAACAAGACTTTGATGATGCCACCGGCATAGATAAGGCCAACAATATTCGGGTAATATGGTATGAGGTGACAGATGAAGAGAAAGCGACCTCAATTGATATTTTCACACGCTTGAACATCGGCAAAATACCATTGACAAATGCAGAACTCATTAAGGCACTGCTCCTCCGCCGCGGCAATTTCTCTACATCGGAAGCGTCCATGAAGCAGCTACAAATTTCCTCAGAATGGAATCAGATAGAACAACGGTTGCAAAACGATTCGTTTTGGTATTTCTTGTGCAGGACTTCATGGCCGTTCAAATATGACAATCGCATAGAATTTATATTCGACTTGATGAAAGATCGGAGTGTCGATTCTGAATTTTATTTTACTTTCAATGCCTTCAATAAGGAACTGGAAAAACTTGCCGACAACCCTGTTTGTACCACAGAACAAGCAAAAATTGAATATGTCTGGCAAGAAGTAAAACGTACATTCCAGACTTTTGAAGAATGGTACGAGGACAGAACTTTATATCACTACATAGGTTTTCTGATAGAATATGGAGCAGATATAAACGAGCTTATGAGAAAGTCTCTGGAAATGAACAAGACGGAATTCTTGACGGATTACATAAAGGGAAACAAACTCAAAGGACTTATGAGAGGAATTAAATTATCTGACCTTAGCTATGGAGACAAGGAGGTCAAACAGGTGTTATTGCTTTTCAATATCCTTACGGTTTTGCAATCCAACAAGTCTGACATGCGTTTTCCTTTCAGTAAATATAAAAAGGAGAAGTGGGATATAGAACATATCAGTTCGCAGACAGACAAACGCATCAATGATGACGGCCGACGTTTGGAGTGGATTTATGATATGCTTGAGTTTCTTATCGGTTCAACGGAAACAGAAAAGATTTCCGCATACGTGGAAAGTCTAAAAAAGGAAATCCAAAAAATTGAATCAAAAGAAAAGGATAAGGACATCGCAAAATCCAAAGTTGATAGCAAGAAGGAAGAATTGATGCTGATAGAAAGCATTGTGGCTCTGTATTCAAACAGCCAAAAGGGGAAAATCAATGATGTGGAGTTTGACGAGTGCTTTGACGCAGTGCAAAAATACTATGGTGAAGATAAATTGGAAGATAAAGACAACATCCGGAATCTCACCCTACTGGATGCCCAAACCAACAGAGGGTATGGCAATTCCTTCTTCCCTATTAAGAGAAAATGGATTATATCAAACGACAGCCAAGGCATATTTGTACCAATCGTCACGAAAAATGTTTTCTTGAAATACTATACAAAGAAAGGTAACAACTTGATGGTCTGGGACAAGACTGACGCCGAAGACTATATTACCGCAATGGAACAAACTTTAAGCGAATATCTCAAACAGGAATAATTATGTCAACAACTAACGAATATAAAGGAGAACGTCTCTCGTTCTTTAAACTTTTCGCACAGAAAAACTATAAGTTGGTCATTCCTATTATCCAGCGAGATTATGCTCAAGGGAGAATAAATGACGATACCAATGAAGTCAGGAATGAGTTTTTAGATGCTTTATACAGCTATTTGGAAGAGAATCGTCCCAACAGAGACTTAGACTTTGTTTATGGGACGCTTCAGTGTGATGAAGATGATGACCACATTCATTTTATTCCCTTGGACGGGCAGCAACGGTTGACAACTTTGTTTTTGTTGCATTGGTTCTTATTTCAAATTTCCAAAAATGAAGAAGCTAAGAGCATCTTCAAAGCAAAAATGACGAGTAGCAACAAATCGCTATTCGCTTATGAAACCCGCCAAAGTTCCACGGACTTTTGCGATGCTTTGATGCAGGCGACCATAAATACAGACCAACTAGTGGTGATTAAGGGGAAAGATGGCAAAGAGGCACCCTCTTTGGCTGCCACGTTAAAAAATGAGCCTTGGTTTTTCCGTTTTTGGAAGAATGACCCAACCATACAGTCTATGTTGGTTATGCTGGATGCCATTTATCATAAGTTTATGGGGCATGAGGAATTCTTTGAAAGGCTTTTGGATGAGGGAAACCCCATTATTACATTCATTTTCATGGATTTGAAAAAATATAAACTTACGGATGACCTGTACATCAAAATGAATTCACGCGGAAAGCCTCTTTCCAAATTCGAGAATTTCAAAGCCAAATTTGAACAATACCTCAAACAGTTTGATGAAGACCATTCAGCGTATGGCAGGGAATTTACCTTAAAATTCAACCAAGTAGAGAAAACCGTAGGCATCCAACAATATTTCTCGTTCAACATTGACACAAAGTGGACTACCCTCTTGTGGCAGTATTGTAAGGAAGGAAAACAGGACAGAATAGACTCCTATATTGAAAACCTCTTTCGAGTAATAATCACAAACTATTATGCGTCTATCGTCAAACTCCCAAACAAGAACACTTCCGACTCTACTTTTGATGTCCTGACAGGAGGAGACAAAAGCTTGACTTTTGCAAAATACGAGGAAACCAAAGTGCTTACATACAATGCCATCCTGTCGGTGATAGATTCACTCGACACCCTCTATAATGGAAGCCAAAAGATTGCTTGTTATATAACAACAAACTACAAAATTTATTATGATGAGGACGAAATCTTCCTTAAAGCTATAGAGAATAAATTGTCCAGAGCGGAAAGAATGCAATTCTTTGCCTATGTGCAGTACCTTATTCACCATAGGGACAAGATGGATTGTTTGGACGAATGGATGAGAGTCGTCCACAACCTTACGCATCCCGACAATACCATTGCCGATGGTAACGATGACCTTGCCCGTGGAATCAAGTCTATTGAGAAACTTATTCCGTATGCGCCCAACATCATCCATTACCTTCAAGGAGTGACAACAATAGATGGTTTCTCCAAACACCAATCGAGCGAAGAGTGCATCAAGGCGCATCTCATAGAAAAAGCTGGTTGGAGAGAATTGATAGAAGATGCAGAAAAACATCCCTATTTCAACGGACAAATAGGATTCCTCTTGGAATTTTCTGGAATCTGTGAATACTATGCAGCCAATAAGAATTTGAATTGGAGTGATGCCGAAAATGAAACTTTCAAGGATGCGTTCATCAGATATTCAAAAATCGGGAAGTTCGTTTTTGATATCAATGAAAAAGGCGCTCGCTTCAATGACAAGGATTTTTGCTTTGAACGGGCTGTGTTGGCGCATGGCGACTATTTGCTTGAGGGGAACACAGACCACTGGAATCTGCTATCAACAGAAACAGTTGCCAAAAACGTTAAACGTGACCTCAGTTGGAGACGTATGCTCCGTATGGGCGATGATAAGGTGATGCAGAAAGGTAAAAGCCTTGTCAAAGCGACTTTTGATGACATAACAGACTTGAATGACATTATAGATTCATTGGAAAAACTTTGCATTCCTCAGACAGAAGAGGAATGGCGCAATATATTGATTTCATCCCCTAAAATGTTCAAGGTATGTGAAAAAGGATTCATTTATATCAGTAAAGAAGAGATACTTTTGCTTGGCAAATGGTATTTGAATCATTATCATTCAGAATTATTCACATATCATCTTTGGGTAGAGAAATTCAAGGATGAAGATGTCTCTTTTGAAGGATTCTGTAAGGAGTATGCTTGGCAAAAACGTTCGGACATTAGTCCACATATATCAATCAAGGATTTTTGGTATAGACACAATAAGTACAGCATTGAAATATATACAATATTAAATGCAAACAATGATTTCGATAGATTCCAACTCACATTCGGGTTTAACAACGAAAACAAGTTTGATTATCCTGATGAAATCATTGATATTCTTGAAGAATTGGGCTTTAAGAAGGATGATGAAACTGTCAATTGGTTTAGCTGGTATTGCCAGTCAGAAAATCCAGTCTTGAGCAAAACAAAATCTTTGGCAGAGGCATTGTTGCAATTAAAGCAAAAATAAAATAGTATGGAATAAAATTCCCTCCAAGCAATCGTGTAATCAGATTTTAATTGGCTAATTACACGATTGACTTTTCGAGTTATTGTATCACGCTTACCATTTCAATCAAGATTTGCTATTCTGCTTTTTCTTCAAACTCTCCTGCATCAGGCTGTCGGAAACCGCTTTCAGGGATGTTTCATACCCATCAGCCTGCTTCCGTATCCACTCAATGGCCTTCTCGTCTCGGTGGATGTCAAACACCTTGTTCAACCAAAGCAAATCATTGGCATCACATCCACCCCAAGAGCGGATAGCACGGAACCTCAACGCATCATCGGAATACTTCCTATTGGACTGCCATTGCGAGATATTGCCCCACAGGGATAAGACACATGCCACACCCAATCCCACAACGAAAGAAAAAACCTTGCTTGACTTGATGTCAAAACTATGCCGGTGGATATGCTCCTGCGGTTGTGGCTCTTGTTGCACACCTTGTTCATCCTGCGACTTCTCGATTGTATCAAGGTGATGCAGTATCAGGGTGGAAATCTGTGCGTAAGCCTTCCAGTGCTTATCCAACAAGCCCTTAATTTCTCCAGACTGAGCTTTTGCCGTTTCCACAATAGCCTCCTTAATTGGAGATAAATCCGGTTCATTATTTTCTATTTGTGGTTGTTGTCCTGCCACCTTGGGCAATGCTTCCAGCTTGCCATTTATGCCTTTTAAGGCGGTCTTGATTTCCTCAAAGAGGATGAATACATTGTTGTCTGCCATGATTACCAGTTGATTTTACGTTGTTTCTTCTTTTTCTTGTTTTTCAGATATGGGTCGTATGGCTGTTGTTCCTCCGGCATATTGCTTGGAGAAAACAAGCCTAATGAGCCATTGATAAGTTCGCCGCCGACACTTGAAATCGGGCTTATTTCTTCCCGATTAGTCTGCGGTTGCGGTTGTATCTGCCGTTCCTCGTAATTGTTACGGTTCAATACCGCATCAATCTTGGAGTAACTGAATTGCCTGTCCACCTTTGAACCATTGAAACGATAGCCGTTCATCGTAAAGACTATACCTTGAATCTCATCCGTCTGTCCCTTATATTTGAACTGCACATCTACACCTTGCCGTTTTAATCTTTCAAGCAGGGTTTTCCAAACCTTGCATCTGCTGACCTCCGTCTTCAAGATTTGGTACAACTCATACCTCGTCTTATCCGGCTCACGCAATCGGTCTGTCTTCACCTGCTCCTTACCATTGGCAAAATGAAGTCCGTATTTCTTGGTCAGTTCCTTGCAAATACGCTCGCTACGAAAACGGTCGTTCCTGTCGGATATGGTCTTACCGTTATTGTCGATGCGGTTGAAAGCGATATGCACGTGCGGATGCTCTTTGTCAAAGTGCCGCCCGATGATGTACTGCGTGTCCTTGATACCCATGCGTTCCATATATTCCCGGGCAATCTGCGTCATGACCACATTGTTCAGTCGTGGCGCATCTTCCTTTGAGAAGCTCAAAGCGATATGCCCGACAGCCTTTGTCACTCTCGGATTCATTTGTGCCTGCCCGATAAATCCTTGTGCTATCGTGTCATTATTTTCCAGAAATAAGCCGTCTGAATCTATGATTTGAGTACCTTTCTCATCGTTCAGAATGTAATAAACTACACCCTTGAAGTCCGAGCCTTTCATAATTTTTGCTATCATAGGCGTATCCGATTTACAAGATTGTCTATCTCAATCATCAGTGTGCGGCAGGGAATAAACACGGAGGCGTACCCTTCCGCATTCGCTTTCCGTGCCAGTTGGTTCAAGTTGTTCGCCATACCGCAGAGTTTGCGGATAAGGTCGCCATGCTCTTTCGAGAGCCGTTCCTTTACACCGCCCTCTGTGATGCAACCCCGAATGAACTCGCTGGCAGAAACACCTGCTGACTTTGCTTTGGATTTCAACAGATAGTAATCCTCTGTTGCCATCTTCACCGTGACACGGTATTTCAGTTTCTCCGTGGCTTCTTTAACGGGACAACCTCCCTTGTTGGCTCGCTCTCGTTTATTGCCTTTTACATTGTTCTTTCTTTTTCCGTTGTCCATAAACATCTGTTTTTTGTTTAATCACTGATTATAATAATTGTACATAAGATAGACCAACGGGATGTGGCTTCCCTGCGAGTTTTGGAGCGGGGCAAGTGGTTTCGGTCTGCCCGAAACATAAACTTGCCCCTCCAAACTTCGTTACAAGTGATTTAGAGCATCTCTGAAAGATACCCTGAAGACACCCGTTGGTTTTGTCTTAATTCCTACAATTTACGCCATTGGTCAATGTCGTTCTCGTAGGATAATAGGTGTTGCCGTGCGAGGTTCTCAATAAGCCCCGATACACTCATGCCACGTCCACCGAGGCGGCGCACAATCTCGTCCAGCCTGTCACGTACCTCCCCACTGACGAACACGGGCTTGCGGTCGGCAATCTTGGGCACTCGCAGATAGGTGGCACGGTATTCGTCCAATGACAGCCTGCGCTGTTTGCTGCTGATACGTCTGGCGACAGTTCGTTCCACGGTAACGTTATCCGCCTCTGTTTCTCTTGCCTCATTGTCTGACCCTGCGCTTGTTTCCGGCTCAGTTACCTGTTCTGCGGATGTGTCCGGCTCATCCAATATAGGAAAGAGATTGCCTGCTTCCACAACAGGTTCTTGTTCTGCTACGGAAAAACTGTCTTCCTGTTTGTGTTCGGGCATGGAAGGCATATAGTCTTCCAACTTGAAGTTCTTGAACGCTTCATCGTTCTCAATGTTTTTGAATTTCTTGCTCATTGTTGTTTCTTTTTAAAGTGAATACTTGTTGGTCTGTATGCGCATAGTTGACCGTTTGTCGGGAGCAAAGTAAGAGGCTTTAGTTCAGTCAGTCAAGGACTTGGATTCTGTTAGGCAATTTTGTGTAGTTTTGCCTTATGGCGGTATGAACAATGGTGTAGACTTCTTCGATTTGCCGGATATGAATCACAGGAAGAACAAATATGTATTTACGGGTAAATTTGAATTAAGCCCTTATTTTGTTCTTGGCATTCTTGCTAAAATCCCCAATTAAGATGATAACGATAAATAGTGCCCCGGACAACCTATGCCATACCGGTGCCACATGCTTCCACTTTTAGAAAATCCATTGTCGGATAACTGATTATATATTCCTTTGCGGCAAAAGAAACAATAACAGCAAAGAAGAATGTATATGGAAATCGTATCTATCGAAAGAAAGACCTTTGAGGCGATGGTCGCCAAGTTCGACCGCTTCGTCCACCGTATGGAAGCAATCTGCCAACGGCACGGCGAAAAGAGAATAAGTGAGTGGATGGACAATCAGGACGTGTGCCGGATGCTGAACATCAGTCCTCGCACGTTACAGACTCTGCGGGACAACGGTACGCTTGCCTACTCACAAATAAACCATAAGACGTATTACCGTCCCGAAGATGTGCAGCGTATCGTTTCCGTTGTGGAGGATAGACGAAAAGAAGCGAGATTCAAAGGACGGACGATATAATCTCAGTGCAATAAATAAAGTATAATAACAATACCCACTAAATTCAAAGTAACATGAACGAATTGATTAACAAAGACAACGAGTGGATAATCCACTTCATGGGCAGCCTTGACCGTCTGCTGGACAACTACGAGCGCCTGACCGCCAACTACCGCCCGACATTGGGCGGAGAACGTTTCTTTACCGACAAGGAGGTTTCTGCACGGTTGAAGGTAAGTCGAAGAACACTTCAAGACTACCGCAACGAAGGACGGATAGCCTATATCCAATTAGGTGGCAAAATCCTCTACCGTGAATCCGACATAGAGAAGATGCTAACTGACGGCTACCGCTCCGCCTACCGACAGAAGGCAATCTGATTTTCTTGAAAGAGTGCAGTTTGCCGTCTGCCCTATAATTTGCGGTAGTAATGGACTTGACAGCAAAAAGAAAAAGGAACGGTTTACGGATGAAGCATCAAGATTCCGCTTCGTCTGTTAGCCGTTCCTTTTCTTTGTCTTCTGATTTCCCGTCAGTCGCTTGTTTCCGTTGCCGGATGCCTTTCGAGCGTATGGTCGGCAGAGGCAAGGTTTTCGGGCTGAATACGCTCCGCAGGAGGAAGATTCTGCCCGAAACGGCTTTGCCGCCTGACCTTGCCACTGCCATCAGTGCCATGCGCTACCTTTGCATCCGAGCATCGGGAACAGGTGACTGATGGGATGAACCTCAACTATACCATAGGTTGCTTCCTCTGCCACAAGATACAAACAATGTTATTGAGTTCTCTTTCTTGGTGGCGTAGATTTCATTTATCACAAACCGTCTGAACAAGATACTTTCTCTGCTGCATATCCTGAATGCAATGGCTATAACCATTTCAAGATTATAAACATCATAACTGATACCATCTGGTTGCTTGATATATTTTATCGTATCACATTCGTTTAACTCCTTATTCCTATATATAGCATGAATCGCTTTACGGATGTCACAAGAGAATACTCCAAACAGGTCGGCGATTTCGAATTGTGTCATCCATACGGGTGCGGTCGGAATAGTGACCATACCCGCTTCACTGATTGTGATTATACCTCTATCCATAATATATTGCATTGACATTGTTCAGTTACTTTTGTTTGTCTTTTCGCCGGTAGATTGTTTCTTCCGGCGTTCCATCAGTTTGTCCATATCCTTTGAGATTTTGTCATCGGTTATACGTGCATATCCCTGTGTCGTCCGAATATTGGAGTGCCCCATCATCTTGGCGATACTCTCTATCGGTATATCCGCTGAAATAAGGAAAGTTCCGAAACTATGTCGGCTTTGGTGGTAGGACAAGTTATCCTCTTTGCCTATGATTACACCTAACTCATGAATTTCAAACCACAAGGCGTCACGGTTAGGAAGCGGAAATACGGGCTGTTCGTCATTGACCGTGTTGTACAGCGACAATATCTGTTCCGCTATGGGATGCAGGGGTATGAACGCTTCCACCTTTGTCTTCTTGCGGTTGATACGGATATACCGTCTGCCCTCCGCATTCATCCCGATGTGGTGGGGATGCAACAACTGTATATCCACATACGCCAATCCCGTCAGGCAGGAGAATATGAAAGCCCGTCTCGCCAACTCCAGCCTGTTGTCATACATCGGGGTGGAAAGTATCTTCTTGAACTCATCGCGGCTGATGTATCTGCGCTTTGCCTCCGGTTTGGTTTCATATTCCAACTCCTCGCAGGGATTCACTCGGATTATCTCCTTATCGACCGCCAAGTATAACAGGCGGTTTAGCCACCGCAGGCAATGATTGGTCTGGGATGCCCCGAAGTTCTTACATTTCTTCAGATATGCCTTGTAGGATTTGCCGAAATCCTCTGTAATTTCTTCAAAATTGATGTCCTTTTTACCCGATGACACAATATAGTCTGTCAGGTACTTCTGGTAATACATTGAACTTCGGTAGGAAGAGGTTGAGTCTATTTCCTCGGAGCGCTTCTTCAGCCGCTCCCGTTCCCATTCTCCCATTTGCAGGAGGGTGGTCGGAAGAATGTTGTTTTGGGTAATGTGGTTCTTCAACATCTCCGCACTGACCACACCCTGCGATTTCAATATTTCCCCGTATGCTTCTGAAATAAGCCGGATGTATTCCTGCAAGCGGTTGTTCTCCCTTGCGGACTTTATCTCGTTCTTCTTGCCGTTCCAGTCTTCGGGGCTGCAATAGATACCTGTGCTTATGACAGTTTGCTTCCCATCAATGGTTATGCGGCAGAGAACGGCTGTCGTACCGTCAGCCTTTACCTTGCTGCGGTTGATATAGGGTAACAGTGAAAATGTACTTCGCATATCGTTTGCTGTATTAAAGGGTAAGTTTGAAATCTTCGGTTGCTTTGATGAACTTGTCCATGTCCTCAAAGAGTTTTTTCGGACTGACACGGGCGTACACCTGAGTGGTAGAAATATCGGAATGCCCCAACATTCGGCTGATGGTCTCAATTGGCACACCTGCTTCGAGCGTAATCAGCGAGGCAAAACTATGGCGGGCCTGATGATAGCACAAGTCATCCTTGATGCCTGCCAGTGCTGCCAACGCTTTCATGTGCCTTCTAAGATTGGGCCAGCGAAGTAAAGGGAACAAGGTTTCTCTGTCCTCACTGTTATACTTATTGATAAGTGCAATTGCTTCGGGCAATAGTTTTACACTGGCACGGAGTTCGTTTTTCTTTCTGCGATATTTCAGCCATAATGCCCCGTCCCCGTCTGTCTGCAAATTAGCATGGGTAATCGAAACGACATCCGCATAAGATACACCTGTGTAACATCCGAAGAGGAACATATCCCTTGCCAACATATGGGATTTGCGGTATGAAGGTATTTCCACGTCACGGATTTTCTCGAACGATTCACGGCTCAATGCCCGTGGAGTCGTTTCCGTTTTCTTCGGCAGGGTGAAATGTTGGAAGTGGATTTTATCGGCATGTCCCTCTTTATAAGCTAGACGGCAAATCTTCTTAAGTATGGCAAGATAATGTCTGGCAGTATCGATTGCCTGTCCTTTATCTTCCGTGACAAATGTCTGATAGTCGTGGATGAACTGTTCCGTCAATTGCCCGAAAGCCAAATCCTTGACCTTGTACTGATGCTTGATGAACTCTCCGAGTGCCAGCCGCATATAGTGATAGCCGGGATAAGTACTTTTGGCACGGTCAATACCGATACGTGCCTTGATGTCATCACAGACAACATCGGTCATTTTCATGAGGGTCATCTGCGTTTCCATGCTGCCTTGAAAAAGGTCTTTCACATCGGTGGCATCGAAATCAATCTTGCGCTCCACAAGATTGTCGAATGCCATGTTTACTGCCAACAGCAGTTTGTCAATCTTGGCATTGGTCTCCACCGCCTCGCGGCTCTTGCCGTTCAGACGGCTTTCACGAGAATTCCACAATTCGGGAGTGCAGGACAGCTTGCATCCGAACTGAGCCATCGTGCGGTTCACCGTAATCCTTCCCATTATCGGAGCCTTGCCCGACTTGTCCAGTCCGCTCTTTTTGAGGTAGAGCAGCACCTTGAATTTTTCTACTTTCATACGCTTATATTTTTTTAGTGCAAAGTTACTTGCCATATAAGCGTTCCTTGATATGCAAAATACTGTGTATGAGCGCAAACAAAACGGTGAGGATTTCTTTTCATTGCTTTCCGTTACCTGTTCTCGTTCCGGTAACTGCCCGGCTAACGGTCTGGTAACTGAACAACCTCTATATTACGTTGTCATTTGCATTTTCTCAATTTGGCAAAATACTGAAACAATGCTCATTTCAAACGGTTTACGTTTAATCTTCTTCTGTCTGCTTTTCCTTGCGTAGCCTATCACTTTCCACACAGCCCGCAGAACATACGCGACCCTTCAGGCTGCAGCCGGTACTGACATCCGTACCATCCAAAGCAACATGGCTCACAAAAGCATCACCACCACCCAACGCTACATGAAAGTTGTGGACAGCAACAAGCGTAAGGCAACCACCAGAATCACATTGACAAGAAAGGGCTGACTTGACTGATTCGTACCTGTGTTATCGGTTATAGTATGATTTTTCGCTGAAAATCATACTATAACCATATTTTTTCTTAATTCTCGGCTGTTTTTCCGTCATTATTTACAATGGTCTGAAACCGGACATCTATTTTTGTCCTATCATAATTCCAAACAATCACAGTTTATGGCAGATAACAACCGAATATCCATCAAAAAGACAAGCCGGGTCCTTGCGATTACATGTGTCGCCTATACAACAGTGGCAACAATATTGCACGACAATTATCATATTGACCTGATTGACTATTCCACTCCGGTCATATTAGGAACCGTAACTGCAATCATGTCATGCGCTGTACTGCAACGCCTGTTCTGTTCACTATTCACCAAGAACTATCTTTCTTTTAGCAGCAAGGAGTTATCACCAATAGGGACTATACATTCCGAGACAAATCCTGATATCCAAGAAGAATTTCCTCGAACTGAAAATACAACCAGTACGGTCAGCGTTGTAACGCAAAAATCTTCATATCTCGAAAAATATGAAGCTCGCATAGAGGAATTGGAACATGCCAAAAAAGAAAGGCGAACTGCAATAATCTGCACCATACATGATTATACCACATACATAATGGCCGAGTTTTTCACCAAAGAGGAACTTGAAACGCTCCATGAGAACATCGAAGCTTTGGCTTACGGACAACAGGAGCTATACAAACCAATCCGTTCCAGAGAAGATAATCCCATCAAGTCTCCGGAACTAAGGCATTTTGCATGGAATATCGGAGAGAGACTTGATATTCCGCTAATTGACAGGGCAAAATTCATAAAAGAAATATTCCCGCACGAACTGGGGAACGCAACAATTGAATATCTTTCCAAGAACCTCAGGGACTCTGTTACAAGCAAAATCAAGATTGATGTGCCTGAAAATGGGGACTACCGATTTGACTGCATGAAAAATTTTACTGACGGGAAAATTAGTTCTTACTGATTATAGTCTGCGTAATATCATTAGATTGGTTTGCAGCATGTTGAACAATTAAATCGTTTAGTCATGCTAAAAGAAACCCTTACATTCAATGACCTGCCGGAAATGGTCGCCAAACTTTGTGAAAGAATCGAAAGCCTTGAAAATGTGTTGAAAGACAATCTTGCAAAACAGGCTCCAGTCAAAGAAAACCTGCATGTTCCCATGACCGTGGAGGAAGTATGCAGCTATCTCGGAATATCCAAATCATCCTTCTACTACAAAGCCAAGCACGGAGGCATTCCTACCATCAAACAAGGCAAGCATCTGTTTGTCTATCGTGACGAATTGGACAAATGGCTGGAGACAGGAAGGAAAGGTCAGGTGCCTCTGAGCATCGAGGAAGAGCATGAACGGATGCTCGCTGCGACAAGACACAAGGCTAATTCTATGAACTTGTAGGAATATGGAAAAGACGAACTGCAATATTCCTACCCCGGAGGAACTGAAAGCCTACATCGATGAATCGGTCATCAGTGTAACCGGGACATACGAGCAATCCGCTTCCGTGCTGATGGTGGATGATTCCGTAATCGGGACTCTGGGGAACTTCAGCGCATCCATCGGAAAAGCCAAAAGTAAGAAGACCTTCAATGTCTCGGCTATCACTGCGGCGGCCCTGATAAACGGCACGGTGTTGCATTATCGTGCCTGCTTCCCGGAGAACAAAAAGAAGATTCTCTACATTGACACGGAACAGGGCAAGAACCATTGCAAAAAAGTTCTCGACAGAATCCTGAGACTGGCAGGCTTGCCAGAAAATAGTGATGCAGACAATCTGAAGATGCTGGCACTCCGAAAATATTCACCAGAAGTGCGACTGGCAATAACAGAGCAGGCAATCGGCATGATACCCGATTTAGGTCTGGTCATCATTGACGGCATCCGGGATTTCGTCTATGACATCAATTCACCCGGCGAATCCACCGATGTAATATCCAAACTCATGCGGTGGACTGACGACAGGCAGATACACATCCACACCATCCTGCATCAGAACAAGAATGATGAACACGCACGTGGACATGTCGGCACAGAACTAAACAACAAGGCAGAAACCATCATGCAGATTGAGGCGGATAAGGATGACAAGTCCATAAGCGTGGTGGAAGCCCTGCATATCCGTGACCGCGAATTTGAGTCTTTTGCTTTCCGGATAAACGATGAATGCCTGCCCGAAACGGTGGAGTTTTACCAGCCCCAGAAACGGCAGGCAGGACGGCCATCCAAAGAGCCGTTTGACCCTTATAAGGAAATCCCGGAGGATATGCACCGTTCCGCTCTAAACGCTGCTTTTGAGAGCGGTAATATCAACGGCTATGACAACTTTCTCGAACGGCCAAAAGAGGGCTACGGACGGCAAGGCATAAAACTGGGACACAACAAAGCAGTAAAGATGGCTACATTCCTAAATAACAAGCGAATGGTTGTAAAAGAGGACAAGGAATACAGGTTCAACCGAGATTTTCATTATTAAGTCGATGGCGTTAAACTCTATCGATGTGACACTTTCCGGCTTTACTTTATTGTCGGGGTGTAGATATGAGAATAAAGCAAAGTGATGGCAGGTTTCACCATACAGGTGCAATCTGCCATTTTCCCTTTTGTATGTATGCTGGAATCCGGACAACCCCTGTGTTATTTGAGGTGTAAAACTCCTCCGTGTCGGGCTTGCCCGTCTGCCAGTAATAAGTCCTATGGGGGAGCCTAATACCCCATTTTAGTGAAAACAAGAGCCAAGCAAGAGAAACAAAGTCAAACAAAAGCAAATAAATAGATTGATTATTAAATACTTAATGAAATACGACATTTCGATAAAATTTCATAATTTCTCATTGGTGTGACATTTTTCTGTGACATTTTTCGGAGGATTTTTCTACCTTTGCGCCATAACCATTCAATAGTCAGTTATGGCAAAGGCAACATTATCACTCTCGAAGAAAGCAAACCCGCAAGGCGAGCACCCGATATTGGTACGGCTGGACATCACACGCACCAACCGCCCGCAGTTCAAATCCACTGTCACCGTCCTGCCGGAATATTTCGCCGACGGCGAAATCAAGATACCCATGCGTGGGAAACTCAATGCGGCATTCCGTGACGAACTGCTGAAAAAGAAGACGGACATAGAGGCGTTCATTGCTTCCTTGACCGCCATTTCAATGGCTCTGCCGGAAGAAGCCCGTACCCGTAAGGACATCCTCGAAGTGTACGAGGTTGTCAAATCTGTAAACCCCGCCGAGATAAGCCGCACGACCATTATCGCCAAGAAAAAGGAGCAGACCGCCGCCAACGCCGAACTCGTCCGGCAGTTGCAGGAGGCACGCCGCCCCGGAGTACTGGACTTCGTGCGCAAGCGGCTGGAGGGCATGAAGAACGGCACGATAAAGCGCAAAGGCAACAACTACACGAAACAGACGCTTCACACTTATACGGGCTTTGCCAATATTCTCGAGACATTCATAAAACAACACCCTTTCGACTGGGAAGACATCAACGAGCGGTTGATTGACGAGTTTGTCCTCTACATGGAGAACTACGGCTACATGAAGAAGACCGTCAACAAGAACCTCGCCGTCTTCTCCGCCATGCTCAACACCGCTTTCAAGGAGGGTTTCCGCTTCAAGACATCTGTACTCGACCATTTCCCGAAACTCCACGTGACACGGGAGGACAAGGTGGTGGAAATCTACCTGACGGAAGAGGAACTGCAAGCCCTTTATGAAATGCCTTTAAGCGGAAAGGAAGACAAAGCCCGTGACGTGTTCCTCGTGGGCTGTTACACAAGCCAGCGTTTTTCCGACTATTCCCGCATCACGGAACGCAACATCAGCTTCCATGACGGCGTGGGCATCATCACGCTGACACAGCAGAAGACAGGCACGGAGGTTTCCATTCCCATACTCAATGACAACCTTATCCGCATCTTCGAGAAATACGATTATAACCTGCCGTACATTAATAACAACCGTCTGAACGACACTATCAAGGTCGTTTTGGAAAAGCTCTCCGAAACCGTGCCGAGCCTGAAGCAGGAAATGGCGACCAAACTTACCCTCGTCAATCAAAAAATGGAGGGGCAGAACAGGGTCAGTTACAAGCGCAACGAACACGGCGAAGCCCTCGTGCCGAGATACCGCCTTGCCACCACCCACACGGCACGCAGGACGGGCATCACCCTCATGTACTTGAGCAAGATGCTCGACAGCCACGAGATGATGTCGATAAGCGGGCACAAGACCGAGAGCGTTTTCAACGACTATATCAAGATAAGCGGCATTGAACTGGCCACCAGCATAGCCAAGAAAGTGGCGAAAGCCAAGCGGGAAGCCGAAGTCAAGTCGGTACTGTTGGAGCAGTTCGGGCAGATGTCGGCCGAACAGCTTGCCGGGCTTCTCGAACTGGCAAAGACCGGCACTGCCGAATAACCGTTATAACCGTCGGGGCTTATGAAGGAAAACATCGAGGATATAAGTGCGGACATTGAACTGCAATACGGAGAGCCGAATATGGAGCGTAACATCGCCTATGTCCTTTCGCTTGTCGGGGCACGTGCCGGGGAGGACGGGGAACTGGACGACGACATTCCCGTTCCGTCCGTCGAAGCGGCGGCAAAGACAATACTCCTGTTGGTTGGCCGCCCCGAACTGCCTTGGGAAACGATATGCCGGGAACAGCGTGTGAAGCACGTCATGGAATACCTCTTTATCCGGGCACGCAACCACCCCGACGAGGTACACGGGTTTGTCGATAGGCTACTCAAACAATATGTGCCGGAAATACCGTCGCAAATGGTGCGCATCTACCTGAACGTGTGGAAACATATTGCCGGGCAATCCCTGCCGACAAAATTCACGGACGAGATACTTTACCCGGAACATGCAGGGAAAATTCTCGATACGCTGCACTTTCTGCTTCAGGGCGAGGTCGGGCGTGGCGCTGCGCTTGTCATGGTATGCGCAAGGGACGAGGGGCTTGTACGGGACATCGCCCATGCGAAAATCGTTACCGAGTTCTGCCACGTGACGAAGACCGCCTATAACAACTACCTGCACGAGCGTTTCCCCGACAGGGAGAAGAACCGCATCATCGGGACACTACGCACCAAGATAGGCTACACGAAAGAGGAAGACGGGCGCATCGTTTTCCTGCCCGACAGTCCGAGCCGCAAAAGCGTATTCCTGCAACTTTGGCGCATGATGAAATCGTTGGCCGAATAATTCTTTTTTCCCTCTTTTCATGGATGACAGACTTGCTTCCGAACCGTCGGCGGCAGGTCTTTTTCGTATGTTTTTCCCTCTCATGGGCTGTTAATTCCATTCACAAAAATGTTTTCCGGTGTCCGGCAAGCAATGACAACCCAAAATATTCCGCATTCGTTTCAAAGCGTTCTAACTTCGCGTCACGAATCCGTGGCAGACCTCACTGCCACGGTGCAGTCCGGGCAGGTGCGAGGCAAATGTTTTGCCGTGAGGGTCGCCGAAAAAACTGCCTTGTCAAAGAAATGAATCCTACACATGATTTGGAATCAAGACAGCCCGACACGATAGTAATCACTTCGGTCGATACATTGAAAACCGCCTTCCGGCAATGGACGGAGGAACAGGAACGACAACGCCGTGCAGCCGAAAGGGAGGCCATGCTCGACGAGGAAACCGTCCTGCACCGCCTCGGCAAGAGCCGTGCCACGCTCTGGCGGTGGAACATCTCCGGCTACCTCACCCGTTACAAGGTCGGCGGCAAGAACTGCTACAAACTTTCCGACATAGAACGAATAGAGGGAGGGAGCAAAAAATGAACGTGGAGCAACTGACAGCGGGTATCGCACAGCGTGACCCGATATTGGCGCAAGCGGTCAGCCGAATGGTCGGCTATATCCGGGACAGGTGGGCATCGCCATACCCGACCAAAGAACAGACGGAGGCGGTCAATGATTACCTACGTTCCGTCCATGCGGACGGTGACGGCACGATGAACGAGACGAACATAGCACACCGCAAAATCGCCTCGCAGGAGATAACCATTAACGCAATCCGTGTGCTTGACCATGACCAGCTCGACCGCTTGCAGGACGTATTGAACCATATAGCGGAAGACAGGGAGTATTACATGCCTGAACGGGAATACGGCTTGGGCAGGTAGCTGACCGGTGTAACATCATAATATCATAGACTATGTGTAAGAACAAACAAACTATACATTACTGCACAATCCTTTCAGCCGAACAGTGGGATTTCCTTTTGGACGGCAGATTTTCAGGCATAAGACAGGAATGCCTGCACAGACTGATGACCGATGCCGTGCGGACAAAGACCGCTTATAAAATCAAGGGCATTGAAATTGTCTTGGAGGTGGGACAGGCCGCAGCTTCCGATGTGGAAATGGCGGAATATTTGGGTTGCAACCGCAAGACGGTCGGCAAACTCATAGACAGTCTTAACAGGCTCGGTATGCTGACCACCCGAACCAACAACCGCACTTCCATACACACCCTGCATTTTCTCACAGGCTGGTATGTCGATGGTGTCCTTATAACCAATCCTCATTATGTCAGACCTTCGGCTACCGCCAAAGGACAGACGGGCGATATGCGGACACCTCTTTCCAATGATTTGCCGTTGGAGAGTGTACAAGGCATCGCACCGGGCGACAGCCAAAACGAGGTGCGGGATGCGGGCAGTACAACAGCCCTTTTCCCTTCCCTCTGTTCGCCTGCCATTTCCGACCCGTCAGCCAATGGCCGGGAAACCGGCTTGTCAGACGCAGGCAGAGCCGGGAATCCCCGTATCATAGTTTGCGGCAAGGGAAAGCCCGACGATAACAGCGAAGAACGCCCCGAAGAGGCGCAGGACGGCACGATTGGCGGTGAGGACGAGCCGAACATAGGGAAGATGAATTGAAAGGCGTAGAACGCCGGATTTCAAGCGGTACTCCGTTGGCGTGGCGTGAGTAACCGTGCTTGCACCGGTATAGCCCACTATAACTTCTCCGCTGCGCTCCGAAGTTGTGGGCTCTCCCGAGGGGCTGGGCGTTGCCCCGTCCCACTCAGGGCGCTGCCCTGAGAACCCGGCAAGGGCTGTCAGCCCTATGCAACCCGACCAAAGAGTGACCCCCTCTTTGGAAACTCCGCTTAGTGGTTTCCACCCCTAAGAACCCGGAGCAGGAAGTGACCCTCTCCCTGCACCCACCGATTAAGGCGCAGCCCTAATAACCTATTCTGAAACTCAAAAGACAAATGAATTTATGGCAAGAAAGACATCTATCAACATAAAGCCCTGCAACATCGGAAACAGCGAGGCGCATAACAGGCGGTTGGCGCAATACCTCGCCCGTATCCTCAAAGAAAAGTTTTACATACGCACTGACCTCATGGCGAAAAATGAGGCATGGGTAGCACCAGAACTCGGCAAAAATTCGCTCACCGACCGTTACAATCAGATAGCCGCAATGGTCAAGGAGAAGACAGGCCGAGCGATGCAGACAAAAGAGAGGATACGGGTGAACAAAAAGACGGGCGGGGTGACCGTTGTCCGGGGCTGCACCCCGCTAAAGGAGGGTGTGGTGGTAATCAAGGAAGACACCAGAATGGAACAGTTGCAGCGTTTCTGCGAGGTGTGCAAGCAGCGTTGGGGTATCACAGCCCTGCAAGTCTTCATCCACCGTGACGAGGGGCATTACGGCATTCCCGGAGATAATGCCACTTGGACGCCCAACTTTCATGCACATATTGTTTGGGACTGGATGAACCACGAAACCGGAAAATCATGCAAGCTGGGCAAAGAGGACATGAGCGAGATGCAGACATTGTTAGCCGAGTGCTTGGAAATGGAAAGGGGCAGCTCAAAGGAGATTACAGGCAAGAAACATTTGGAACGGGACGACTTCATCATCGCCAAACAGAAGCAGGAAGCGGAGAGAGCCAAAGCCGAAAAGGAAGCCGCCATTGCCGACAGGAAAAAAGCCGAAGCGGAACGGGAAAAGACGGTCGAAGCCATAGACGAGGCAAAATCCAAGATTGAAAGGCTCGACGAGGAAACCCGTATCAAAGAGCGCATCAGTTCGGAGCTTGACGGCGAGATTGCCGAGAAACGGAACAAGGCGAACACGGAAAGCGGCAACGCCATTCTCTCCGGGATTGCCAGCCTTGCGGGACGTGGCAAATATGCCGGGATAGCCAAAGAAAACGAGCGGTTGAAAACCGCTTTGACGGAAGCCGGGAGAAAGCACGCCGACAAATACAACGCTTTGGTCGATAAGCACAACGCCCAGCTATCCGCAAGGCAGAAAGCGGAAAAGGAACTGGCAGACTACAGACGGGGCGAGGCCGACCGTATCGACAAGGCTGTGGTAAAAAGAACCGGGGAAATGCAGACGCAAATCGAAGAACTCGAAGCCAAAGCCAAACGGAAAAATGAACTTCTCGATTATCTTGCTGCCATATTCATCAGGCTTGACGAACTGTTCCGAAAAGCGGTAAAAGCGATTATCCATTTCGCCCAATCCGGTTTCGGGGGAAAACACGGCGGTAGCGGACATCAGGACTTTTTCACCAACGAGGAAGCCCGCCTAATCAAAGGCACGATGATAAGGATTGCCGGGGAAGACGGCAACCACAGGGCGGTCGGCGACTGGCTGGTGCAGGTCGCAGCGGCAGCGGAAGAACTGGACGGCAACGAAATCCGCAGGGCGCAAAAAGAGATCGATAGCGTGGCTTTAGGAGAGTATGACTGGAGAATGGAACGGGACAGCAACGGGCTGAAAAGATAAATGACATAGTGGATTTAAATCCTACTATGTCATAGACAGAACTCCGATAATGCCGCAATTTAAAAGCAACATCCCATAGTGAAACCGTAATACCCGCCATTCACAGGGGAGGCTATCGGAGTAAAAACAAGGTTATTTTCTTTCCCTCTTTTTTGAAAGATTTTTTGCCATAACTGGCAACTCCATTCACCAACCCGTGCGCTCAATATGCCCACTCCCGCACCCGCCACGACATCATGGAACCAGTGCCTTCCGTTGTACATTCGCATGAATCCTACTCCGGTTGCAATGGTATAAGCACCGATACCATACCAACCGCCATATTCTATCCGTACCAGTTCCGCACCCATGAAAACGGTTGCTGTATGTCCTGAAGGAAAGGAGTTATGCCCGGCGAACTCCGGTCTTTTCTCGTCGATGCAGAGTTTGGGAATGTTTGTAAGAACAGCCAGTGTCGCATAGGAAGTAGCGATGATGAAAACCCTATCCCTGAATGAATGTTTTGCTTTGACATCTGCGCAGCCCAACATCAGAGAACTGGCGACGGGAATATATTGGATATAATCGTCGAACTCGAGCCGCTTGTTATTGCCCCGTATGTCAATCACGCTGTTTGTGATATTACGGCTACCATTTCTAATGAAACTCGGAGCGAGCGCAACCGCACCAACCCCAATTAAGGATGCGGGCAGAATCGTCTGCCGCCACTCGAATTTGTAGTTTTCTACACTTCTGTTGTTTGCGGATAAAGAATCGCAATCCGCCTGTTGCCCGTGCATTTCCATTGGCAGGGTGACTGTCAGGGCAACTGACAAAATTAAATTTTTAACATCCATGTGGTTTGCTTAGCCTCACCAGTTCCCGTTCGGCTGAATTTTAAATTGGTATTGAAACGTGGAACTATATGCTTTCATCCCCTTGATTAGACTTGTATGTCTTAACTCGAAAATGGAAACAACAGCCCCATGCAAACAACATGGAGAACTATCACGCCAAAATCTTGTTATCAGTTTTAAAGTTTCCTACGCTTTATTACAGCAAGATGAAGACACAACGTTTCTTTGAATAGCTATTATATAATGTTCGTCTTTTACATTTTTAATACATGATTTTTTTGTTAGATACAGAGAAATAGAAACGTGGAACTACACATCTTCACTCCTCTGTAAAAGGCGGTAGGAAAGCCCTTGATAACGGAATGGTGACGGCAGCCCCACGCATATACGTGGAGAACCATCATGCCAATCTTGTTATCAGTTTTAAAGTTTCCTACGCTTTATTACAGCAAGACATAGACACAACGCTTCTTTTTTACCCTCGAAAATATGACATCGTAACCGATGTTATAAGTTTATACCATAAGCAATATCTTTTTCGTTTATACTAAATACCCAATAATACAGGTACTTGAATTTTATCGTTTGCAAAGGTAGCATATTTTATTGATAAACAGAAAACAAATCCCCGATAACAGACAGATACGCATATAAATAGGACTTTCAAAGGAAATAAATCAAGGCTACAACAAGAGGGGAAAATGATTTATTACGCATGGCGGTAAAGAAAATGCCCTTTCTGTTCAAGGGGGGCAAACTAAAATAGGGGAAAGGTAAACACAGAATCAGATGTTAATCATAAGCATAAAAACAACGGGGCGATTTTCATACCGTCCCGTTCTATTGTGACATTATAGTGACAGTTTTAGAATTATGCCTATTTTAAAATGTATATAATACCATATTTATATATTTGATTTACAATAATATAGAAACATATTGAAAGCATTTATATATCAGAAGCCTAATACCCCACTCGCCTTTCGGCGGTGGAATGCGTGCCACTTAAAACAGCAAGCTGGACACAAGAAAATCGCAGTCGGGATTGGACAGAGCACAAAAGATTTTATCGCTCGTGTAGCCGAATATGCTTCAGTTCTATGCACATAATTTCCGCAAAAAACTCGATTAGAACTTTAGCCAAATCATGATTTGAGGCAATAGTTACAGCAGGTGCAAAACACATCATGTGGAACTGGGATAATCCAGCTATACCTAAATGCGGCAAGGTCTTCCCAAAAAACTTTTGAATCATTCGGCAGAATATCGGATAGTACCATACTTTGACTATTGGACATGTCGTTGATATTGTCTTCCCTATTTTCGGACATGGTTTGCCGTGTCTATAGTCAAACTCTCTATCTAAACTAAGTTACGAATATTCAATGCGCATACTACATCCTCACTTACAAAGATTGGCTCATATTATGGCAGACATCCATCATGAGTTTTGGCAAATGAGATTTCGTAGACTGGATAATCTTTGCCATAAATGCACTTTGAGAATCTGGCAGGCAATGAGGCAACATATGGCAAATGTTAGTTAATGCAACTGCATAATATATCCAAATTAACAATGCCAAAAACGCATCCCAACAATTCGCACGAACTGGCAAAAGCATATTGGGACAAATGAAAAATAAGATTAAATCTGAGAAATTCAAGATTTCAAGCTTTATTGCAAGACAGACTTCAATATGGACGAAATCAAGAAAGAGGAAGCTGCCTATGTTCTCCTACTAAAGTTCTACATATTCAAATCAAGAGACGAGCGTGAACGTATCCTCTACAAGAACTTCGTACAGGTCGGGCAGGACGTGAAAGCCATGATCAAGGAGATACAGTAGTACAAGGTGAAGTAGACAAGTAATCTTTTAGCATATTCTAGCGGGGATCAAAACAATGGATTCTTGTTGCCTTTGTTTTATCAAACATAAGTGGTTGATATGGATGCTATGAGCATAAATCAAAGAAATATATGTAATATAGAATCAGAACGAGAGCGAATTCACTACTCATAAAGTATAAAAATCGACATAAAGAGTATGATTTTCAAAGGGGAATATTATCTTTGCATGAAAAAGTTGGATTGAATGGATATTAAGCAGAACGATAAAGTGGAGAATCGTTTAAAGGCAGTATTGGCTGATAAGAAAAAGACATGCCGATGGCTTGCGAACGAGATAGGACGAAATGAGAATACAGTTTCGCGTTGGTGCTCAAATAAAGTACAGCCCTCATTAGACCAACTCCGAGAGATAGCAGACATCCTTGATGTCGATATCCGGACATTAATTCGTTCAAATAAAGAAGTAGCTGAATGAGAATACCAAATAGAATAAATGACATTATAGAAGAGTTAAAAGACCAATATATGGAAAAGGATCGATACAATCGTCCTTGGATAATTGGTTTTAGCGGAGGTAAAGACTCTACCGTCTTACTGACTCTTGTTTGGATGGCTATCACTGCTCTTAAGGATAACGGACATAGCTTGTTTAGGCAAATTTATGTTGTTTGTAATGATACAATGGTTGAAAATCCTGTTATTGAGGAATATGTGACGACTGTTTTGGATACAATTCAAAAAGCAGCGAAACAACAGGGTCTTCCTATTACAGTGGCCACAACTACTCCTGAATTAGAAGACACTTTCTGGTGTTGTGTGATTGGCAAGGGTTATCCTGTGCCTAATAATTCTTTCAGATTTTGTACTGAAAAAATGAAAATCAAACCAACTTCTAATTTTATAAAGAAACAGGTTGCAGCTGATGGTGAAGCAATTGTATTGATTGGGACTCGGAGGTCAGAAAGTCAACAACGAGCTAAATCAGTGAGCCGTCATGAAATTATTGGCCATCGTTTATCTAAACATCCTCTTGATCCTAATACATATACTTATGCTCCGATAAAAGAACTAATGTTAGAGGAAGTCTGGTGGATTATAAATGCTATTCCATCCCCATGGGGCTTTGATAACCGCATTCTCTTTAAAATCTATGCAGATGCCTCTGCAGATGACTACGAGTGCCCATCAGTTGTAACTGATGACTCCCATCGTACTTGCGGACAAAGCCGCTTTGGATGTTGGGTATGTACAGTGGTTAAAGAAGATAAATCAATGTCATCTTTAATTAAGACAGGTATTGAGTGGATGAAACCTTTGCTAGATTTTCGAAATCGTCTCGTTGAAGATCGTAATGTTTCGGAATACCGCTGCTCAACCCGCCGAAATGGACAAGCGGCTGTTGATGAAAGTGGACACAATATGGGAAACTATACGATGGAATATCGTATTAAGTTATTGCGTGAACTTTTACAAATTCAAAAAGAAACGCAGTCCTTCCGCTCAAGTATAGATTTGATCTCAACCCAGGAACTCATTGCCATACAGGTAATTTGGTATCGGGACGGAAACTTCTCTACATCTGTAAATGACATTTATAATGAAGTGTATGGCTACAATATTCCGAACAATAGAATTAGTCTACAAGAAAGACTAATTCTTGAAAAGAATTGTTCTCCAGAACACACTCAATTGATTAATGAACTACTTGCATTGCAAAAAAATAAAGTCCTACTAATGAGGAAATATGGTTTAGCTACTGATCTTGAATCAAGATTGGAATCTTTTATTAAGGAGGGTAAGCCATGCTGATTAAAAGGATAACGCTTAGCAATTATCGACTATATAAAGGTGATAACTCTATCATGTTTAACATTGATGGAGAGCATAATATTTATCTAATCTCTGGTGAGAACGGATTTGGTAAAACAACTTTTTTATATTCTCTTTTATGGTGTTTGTATGGACGTTTAGCCATTGACATTGAAGACTCTATTAGAAAAGAAGTGCAAAACGGAGGATATTCTTCATTACTTAAGAATAATCTCAACTATTCACAAAAGTTACGTGTAGAAAGCTTAAGCTCGGAAATTATTCAATCTATAAGGAGAAAAGGTTATAATATTGAAAATAGCTACATCCGCACATTTTCTCAATACTACGTTGAGATAGAGTTTTCAGAGGTTGTAATTCCCTCCATTCCATGTTCTTCACTAACTGTTAAGCGAGGATATGATATAATTACTGAGAAAGAATTCGTCGAAATAAAGATAGACGGTTCAGTTAATGAATTGACAAATGAAATTGGGCCAGACATTTTTATCAATGACTTCATATTAAATAAAGATATTGCTCGTTTTTTCTTTTTTGACTCTGAACAAATTGTTTCACTCGCTGAAACTAATTCTGTTGCAGACAAGAAAAAACTATGCTCTGCATATAATGAAGTTCTTGGCGTTCGAAAATATGAAGATCTTAAGCAGAACTTAGAAAATGTTAGACTTCGTTTCCGTAAACGTTCAGATGATGTAAATCTTCAATCAAAAATCACAAGATTAACAGAAGATAAAAGTCATATTCAATCAGACATAGATGAAATTAAAGAGTCAATAGAGAAAATAGATAAGGAAATATCTGATTTACATACAGAAAACGAGCAGTTGCAAATTCAGCTTGTAAGAGAGGGTAATGGGGTGACTATTGAAGAATTAAGAAAACTTCGCTTGGTGCTAGAATCTACTATGAAGAAAGACACCGAATATAAGCAATTGCTCAAGTCATTTTTTGAGTATGCGCCATTAGCCATTAGTGGCAAATTATTTTCTTCTACGTTCAAGCAAGTTGAACTCAGTCATTCTATATCACAAAGTAAATCTATGTACAAAGAACGAAATAACTTCATTTCAGACATTACAACTGATTTACTTCAGATGCTTAATAGTCTTGATATGACTCAACAGCAACGACAAGAAATTCAGAATAAGATGCAGACTGTACTTTCTCGCTATCGACAAAGTTGTTCTTCAATGCATTCGCTTTTAGACATAACTGATGCAGATTACAATGAGTTCATGTCAATTTACGGGTACATTACCTCCACTTATCGCGCAGAGTTTGAGAGACTAGTCGAAGATTACCGTAAAAACAGACAAATTGTGGAAAGAACAGCTAGGCGTATCGCGAATATTGAATCCAAGGAAAAGGATTCTCTGATCCGTTCATTGCGTTTAAGAAAAGATAGTATAGAAAGAGCTATTGACGAACGAACATTGGCTGTACGTATTTTACATGAGAGATTTGGTGTTAAAATGCAAGAGTTAGCAACTACATCCAAAAAGTTATCTGAACTTCTGAAACATGTTAACTTAGAGGATCTAGATGCAAAAAAAGACAAGCTCGCTGCAACTCTATCAAGCGAACTTAACAATTTCCTTGTTGAACTAAGACAAGAGAAGAAAGCCTCATTGGAAGAACGTATTAAACGGATTCTTAATACTCTTATGCATAAAGATGACTTTATACATAAGGTTGTCATTAACATCATTGATGACTATATGGATATAGAATTATATGCTCCAAATGGCACAATAATTAATAAAGATGTGCTCTCCAAAGGTGAAAAACAACTATATGCAACATCTATTTTGAAAGCTCTAGTAGAGGAATCTGGAATTGAATTCCCAGTTTTTATTGATAGCCCTTTGCAGAAATTTGACAAGAGTCATGCTGCTAAAATAATTACTGAATTTTATCCTTCAATTTCTTCTCAAGTAATTCTGTTCCCTCTGTTATATAAGGAACTCACACCTGAGGAATTAGACTTAATGAAGCCATTGGTAAATACATCATATCTTATATTGAATGATGTCAATCGCTCATATATAAAACAAGTTAAAACTGACCAATTAATGTCCGTACAAAATGTTCACTCAAATTAAAACAAGTTCAAGCAACCGAGTCATCGTTACAGAGTTGACGCGAAAGTTCGGACTAGGTGCTGAAAATATAATTGCACGCATTGCACTGGCTCAATCGTTGCGCTCAGGAATAAAGTTCTCGCCTCTTGACGTTAAGGATTCAGGAGGTAAAGAATACTCAAAAAGTGTTTTATTTGGCAATTTGTATAAGATATATTTATATATGCTATGTACTGCCTATAACATTCCTGAATCTGATAGAAATATTCCTCGATATTTCAAGATCCATCTTGACCATGGACTTGAAATGATTGCTGCTGATGTTAAACAAAATCCAAACTTAATTGGATTTGATTATTTGTTTGACAGTATTAAATTAGGTCTTAATGAGATATGCTTAGAACAGTCCAATTTATAAATAGTTATTCCTCTGGGTATAGAGAACCTAAGGAATTCTTTACTGAAGCTCTAATCGAAAGTAAGTATTTTGACTTGGGGCTAGGTTTCTTTTCATCAAGTGGGATACGTTCTCTTGCTTATGGATTTGCTATCTTTGTTGCTAACGGTGGTAAAATGCGTGTCATTATCAATGACATCCTCAGTGAAGCTGATAAGAGAGCTATCCTTCTTGGCCAAACAGAGTTTATATCAGATAAAGTATGCGATAAAATAATCAACGACATTGAGAAAATGAAAGCAACGTTTTCTCATGCTGATGATTTATTTTTTAGATGTTTTGCATATCTCATCTCTCTCAAAAGAATTGAATTTGTTGCGACATTATCAACTAAAGGTGGATTAGGTCATGACAAATACGGCATTTTCACTGACGAAAAAAGTAATAAGGTAGCATTTATTGGTTCCGCCAATTTCTCACAAACGGCCTTTGAAATAAATAGTGAAACGGTTACAGTATTTACTTCATGGAAAGATTCAGAAAGAGTCATAGAATACCAAGAAATGTTTAATCACTCTTGGGATTCTGATACAGAACATTTAATTCATATACCATTAGATCGAGTTAAAGCATACGTTGCATCTGACTTCGAGGTAAAGAATGCCATTGAACTTATTAAGGCAGGGGTTTCATTGCGCGATTTTGACTCTTCATGTGAAAACAAAATCCAAGTTAAACCTCTACCCGATGCTCTAATTGAAAAACTTGAGCAAAAAGAAATCGAACCCCGGTTCCCATTTGCAAAAGAGCGTCCAGCTCAAATTGAGGCGTATACCGCTTGGGTAGCAAATAACCGACAAGGGATTTTTGCAATGGCTACAGGAACAGGAAAAACCGTTACTGCACTTAATTGTATCCTAAATGATTATCGCGATGACGGTTTTTATAAAGCTATAATTGTTGTGCCAACCCAAGCACTTGCCCGCCAATGGGAAATTGAGGCAAAATCTTTCAATTTTCAAAATATTGTATCCACACATACAGATAAAGACTGGAAGCATACCTTAAACAGATATGCTACCAAAAGTATTATTGATAAAAAGAAGAATATTGTCATAATAACAACTTATGCTACTTTCATACTCAAGCATTTTCAATCATTTCTATCATCTTTGAAAGGTCTTGATTCATTTGTTTTTATAGCAGATGAAGCACATAATCTTGGAGCTTCTGGACCATTAAAAAAGTTACCACTGCAAATAACGAAACGCATTGGCTTGTCAGCAACGCCGGAACGCGTATATGACGAAATCGGTTCAGCCAAACTTTATGACTTCTTTTGTTCTAAACCTCCAAAGTATACATATCGTTATACGATGAAAGAGGCAATAGATAATGAAATATTATGTCATTATGACTACTTCCCAATTTTTGTATCTCTCACAAAGATAGAAATGGAAGAATATCAACGTATCTCTGAACAATTACGAAAGTTCATAGACCCAGAAACCGGGAAATATAGAGAAGAAGCGGAAATGCTATTGATGAAACGCAAACGCATAATTCACAAGGCAGAAAATAAAAAAATTGCTGTCATTAAAATGTTAGATGAGCTTCAACAAGGGGATAAACTCAAATATACTTTTGTTTTTGTACCTGAAGGCTATGAGCCCGACTACTCTAAAGAGGAAAGCTATGAAATTCGATCAGAAGACGTTCATCTCATAGATGAATATGCAGCTATTTTTAAAGAACATCACTACCGTTACCATAAGTATGTGAGTGACCTGGAAGATGCTCCTAGCATCTTGAAATCTTTTTCGGATGGTGACATCGATGTTCTCCTTTCTATGAAATGTTTAGATGAAGGAGTGGATGTGCCAAGGGCAGAAAATGCTATATTTCTGTCAAGCACAGGTAATCCTAGACAATTTATCCAACGACGTGGCCGTGTTCTTCGTCGACATAAGGATAAAAATAAGGCTAGTATTTGGGATATGATTGTTGTTCCACCTGACGTGGAAGACAGTCAAGAACAATCTCTTGAAAGAAATTTATTCTTGGGAGAAGTAAAACGAATTGTCAATTTTGCTGCTCTTGCAGACAACAAAATCGACATACTTTATGGAGAATTAAGTAGAATCTGCTTCAACCTTGGTATCGATTTATTTAAGTTGATAGAGGAAGAGGAGCAACAATACAATTGATTATGGCTATACAAGACGAAATGTACCGACTTATAGTCGAAGAACTTGATCGAACTGTCGAAGCCAAAAAGGAAAAGGTTAAGGTCGACATCGATAAAGCAAAAGAAGTTGCAAAACTTCTTACTAGTTTAAGCACTGACAGAGGTGAAGCTGCATCTCTTGTCAATCAATATATTGCACAAATCAAACAAATTTGCCATTGATATATGAAAATCAATAATATTTTTATCTCAAATTTTCAATCATACTACGGTGATCAAACCGTAGAGTTTGGAAATGGGCTGAACTTGGTAATTGGAGAAGGAGGCAAAGGAAAATCTAAATTATTCAATGCTTTCTATTGGGTCCTTTTCGGCAGTATATATATATCCGAAATTGGATGGAAGACGACAGATGGGTTGCCATATAATGCAAAAATGGCACTCAAACGCCATGAGTTTATCAACAAAAAGGCTCTAAAAGAAACTGCTATAGGCGAATCTGTTACGACGACGGTACGCATGGAAATCGTGGACGACAACGGGCTTATACATGAAATTGAACGTAGTGTCACCGCGCATCGACAACCTGGGGAAGATTGGGATTCAGAGAATTCATGGGAAGTAGGCAACAATATGCTTAGGGTAAATTATGAAACGACTACAGGCAACGTTGTCAAAAGAGATGAGATGGCAAAAGATAAAATAACAGAACTATTCCCTAATGGGATCCGTGGTTATATTTGGTTTCAAGGTGAATCTTTAGATGATCTCATTAATTTCCGATCTAAAGAAAACCTCAGGAATGCAGTTCGGCATATCTCATACTATACTTATTATGAGAAACTCTCACAAATAATAAGCCTAGCAAAAACAAAAATTGCCTCAATGGAGACTAGGCATCTACGGGAAGCGAATAAACAAAATGCTGCAATAAAAGCTTTGGTAAGTAAAATCGAAATGCTCCGTAGTAAAATAGAGTCTGAAACAGATAAGAAAAAGAAATGTGAACAAAACATTGATACCATCACATTGAATCTTACAGAGAGCGAAAACATGCTTACAGGACTAGCTTCTTTTACCTCTATAGTCAGTGAATATGCTCAATATGAAAATGAAATCATACGCATCAATGGACGCCTAAATGAAATCGATTCATACCAAAGGAAAAAATTGCCGGAGTTATGGGTCCTTCGAGGCATACAAAAGATGATTCTTGAAAGCAAAGAGATTCTTACAGCTCACGTTGAAGCTGAGTACACTGCTCCTGAGCTCAAGTATTTGGATAATCCTAGTAGAGCAAAGCTTGAAGAAATTCTACATACTAAAAGATGCTTTGTGTGTGGGTCACCTGTAGATGAAGAACATCAGCATGCAATTGACTACATTATTGAACGAATGCGTATGCAAGAAACATACCTTCAAGAACTTGAAGATTATAAGGCTAATATTGAGTTTTCCAAACATTTCAACTTATTGATTGGAAAAATAAGCGATTATCCGGATACACTTTTAGTTGCATTATCGCAAATTGATAAGCAATATAAGGACTCTGAGGATGAAATGGAGAAACTGTTGTCTCAACGTCGCAGATTCATTGAAAAGAAAAGTTCTTTAGATGAGAAAATTGAGGAGGCAAAAAAGAGACATGGAGTAGATCCAATACAGCAGGCTAAAAGTGCCAATATATTAAATTCCAATCTAAAAGCCTCGCGTTCAGACTTAGATAAAGAAAAAAGACGTCTTAACTCTATTACGCAAACGCTTATGGAGTATAAGGAAGAACTTCGCCAAGCAGAAAAAGACCTTGAAAAACAGAATGGTAAAGGGGAAGCTGTGACCAAGGTCGAGGAAACGGAATGGAAAAACATATCTACTTTCCTTGAAGATATCTGTGCTCGTGTTCAAGAAAAAGCACGGAGAGACTTATTACGCAAAATCGAAGATAGAGCTAACATTTATTATGCAAAGTTCACCGAACATGATTTCGGCTATAAGGGTCGAATAGAAATAGATGATGATTATACCATCAAATTTGATGCAGGACTAAACACTAGCCATGAAGATCGAAAAAAAATGAGTATAATCAATGCACTTTTATCGCTCAATCAAGAGGCTTTGGGGATTCATTATCCATTTATAAGTGATGCTCCAACTTCGGATTTCGATCCTATAACTGCACATAAATATCTTCTCTGTATTAAAGATATTTTTGAGCAAACTATTATCATCACTAAAGATGTTGTCATTGATAGTAAAAACTATCAGGAAATTTACGATGCGTCAAACGTTTCCCATATATATAAACTTGAAAGTAAACTATATTGTGAAGCGAACAAAGACCCCAAGGTCTATGAAGTATCTACAAATATTGTAAGACTTAAATAATATGGAAAATATTTTTGATATACGGTTTTCATTTGAACAGAAGACCAAAGATTCAGTGATTCTAAAGTTTTCGAATAAGCAAGGAGGTCAATTTAATGTATTTTCCTACCACTGGCAATGCTTTGTGTGGGCTGCTGTCATTGGCTTTCTTCGTGATGAGCGCAGGCCATTAGAGCCTCCTATTGCAGACAAGCCTTTTTCTCTCTCTACAATGAAAGCACACGATGGAGAGCATGATGCTGAAGCATTAATTTGCATGTGCATAGCAAAAGCTGGTAAGCTTGACATCCTTAAAAATCCCCAGGAAGCAATACAGCTTATTAATGAATACGCCAATGGGGGATTTTACCATATTATGAAACTAATGGAAAACGGAGAAAATAATTTTAATGATCTAGAGAAAGTTAAACAAGAAATTTTCAATCGTGATTAAGAGAGAAGCTATAATTGGTTCATAGTACCATAAATAAATTATAAATCAAATAAATAGAAATGCCATGAAACAATTTCTTTTTATTATTGCAATGTTTTTAATGGGTTTGAGTTGCTATGCTCAATACGATGGAAGCAATACTAAAAATACGGTTGCATCTCCGGATTCAAGTGTCAATTTTAGATTATTTCAAACCAACAATAGGTGGACATTTCTTAAATTAGATACTCGTAATGGGGTTATTACCCATGTTCAGTACAGTACTGATGGAGATGCTATGGAATACCCATTAAATTCAGTTCCACTTGCAGAAGGAGATGATGCTAGACCAGGACGTTTCTTCCTGTATCCAACTGAGAATACGTTTACCTATATTCTGTTGGATCAAATTGATGGTAGAGTTTGGCAAGTCCAATGGAATATTAATAAAGAGAATCGTGGTATTTGGAACATCAGATATAGTGCATTTAGCTAATCAGTTAAATGTTAGGCGCAGTTATCGGCGATTTGGCGGCATGGACGTGGAAGAATGACCACGAGTGCTTTTATCCGCAGCTTGTGTCACGAGATGCAGGACTGTCGAATTATGCCCACGTGCTGTTGGTTACAGGCAACGCCCTCATGTGCGACAGACAAACGCCCATTGAAGAATATCGCAGGTTATTCTCATTTGACGGATGGGACAAAGAACGTATAAAGTCTGTCATAAGGGCAATAGCCATAGCCTGGCTATATGAAAGCGAAGATGAATTGCAACGCGCCGTAAATGTCTATTGCCTGTATGAAGACAAGGAAGAATTTTATGCTGCATCCTTTATGGCTAAAATTATCTTTGCATTACGGCATGGGGCTGCAAAAAAGGAAGCAGGAAAGACAGTGTTTGCAGGAGCTACATTCTACTCTTTTGTTAAAGACAGCCGCTGGCAGACCGGAACCGGCACGCTCGGCATGGTCATCCGTGCATGGAATGCCTTTTATTATGCTTTTGACTCCACAAGTGCCATACACAATTCCATGAAACTTCCGGGTGACAGGCACGTCAACGCCATCTTTACAGGGGCTTTCGCAGAAGCCATGTATGGATGTGAAATGACGCTCCTCAAAAAGAAATACAGGCCGGAAGGTAACTGGTACAATCATATTGAAATTCCGGCCAACGTCACCGAAAAATACTCGGACATTCTCAACGCTATCAGACAATACAAAGAAAAAGTCCGTGTATTCTATCCTAAGAACCGCGCCCTAACAAATGTGGAACTCCACAAATGGAGCACAATTGAGAATCCTTTCAAGGATATGCTGATTGATGCCGAATTACGCAGACGAATCCTCAAAGCATACGATCCCGGCTGGGAGGCGCGTTTCGGTTTTTACTTGGATGATAGTTGGATATATGTATACCGCAGAGGCTTTCTGCTGCATCGATTCCAACTACAACAAAACAGATGCGGGTTATGGAACATTGTGCATCTGCAAAGGAGTGAAGCAGAACAAAGTAGCAGTACAGTAGACATTACAGAAGCTTTACATGTTTGTGAACATATGATTGTAGCAGTTTAAACGTACCACCCGTGTCGAGACTGTCATATAAACTGTGTCATGATAAAAAAGCATAACTTTGTAACGACACAAAAGAATTATGAACAGCATTATGGATTTTAACGAACTTGGTGCTCAAGTATTGGAAGAGTTAAAAGCCGGAAAACCACTTTTCGGCAAGGATGGTGCTTTAGCCCCATTGTTGGAGAATATCATCAATGCGGCCTTGGAAGGTGAAATGGATGCCCATCTCACGGAAGAATCCCGTAGGATGCAATCTCCACAACGGTAAGATGCAGAAGCAGGTTCAGACCCCTGTTGGCGAAGTGACCGTTTTTGACGCCTCGTGACCGTGACCGTTCTTTTGACCCTCAATTTATCAATAAACGTGAGGCCATGCTTGCAGAAGGCATGGAAGAGAAAATAATCAGCATGTATGCTTTGGGAACCAGTACCCGTGCCATCGGTGATTGGATGGAAGAGAATCTGGGCAGCCGTGTTTCTGCGGAGACAATAAGCTCAATAACCGACCATGTACTTCCGGAAATAAAGGCATGGCGTTCCCGCTCTTTAGAACTGGTCTATGCTATTGTCTGGCTTGATGCCATCCACTACAAAGTCGTGGACGAGAAAGGTTTTGCTGTTACCCAAAATGACAAAAACAATCTAATTAATAGATATTAAACAAGCAGACTTCATTGATATCTATTATTGGAGTAAAACTATTCCTTATCCAATCAGTGCAAATCTTGTGTTGAGGAAAAGAGTCTTTATATCCATCTTTTACCCAATCATTATTCCATAATTCTATATCAAATTCGCTATTTACAATTCTACATATCTTTTCTGAATATGCAATAGGATGAGGCAATTTATATGTGATGTGTTGCATCCAAATTTGAATTTCACCGATATTGGGAAATCGCTGAAACTTTGTATAAATATCATTAACAATTCGTTCTCGTTCATCAGTAGTTTCTATCTTACTGATAAGTTTACTGATAATAGCAAGAATAATCTTATAGGTTTTTGGACTTGAAAGTGCAATATCTGCAAAAATGGATATTAAGACACGCACATCTCCACCTACCGCAAATTTGCTAATCAATCGTTGCGCAAATATTGTCAAAAGTTTTATCAATGTTCCGCTATTTGGATAATTCTTTGAAAACTGGTGAATATAAAGTGCCTCTTGTTGAAGATTCGACATAACCGAATATATCTTTTTCTGTGACTTTCTGTATATCGGTACGCCAAAAACATAAGCCTTCTTATCTGGTTTTATAGCTTCACTTATTACTTCTTCTGTTAGATATGTCTTTTTTACATTCAATTGGAAGTTAAGTTCAGAAAGCACCTCTTGAAGAAGAAATACAATACGTTCTATCTCTTCTTTTGAATTACAAAATATACGGTAGTCATCTCTATATCTAACAATATGGAAATTAGTTATTCCTTCTGAATTTAGTTTATTGTCAAGTTCCTTATCTGCATATGCAAGCACAATTTCGGCAATAAAGTCAGATAATGTACTTCCTTGAGGAATGCCATTTGTCTGACCATGTTGCATACCTTGTATATAATGATCTATAATATTCCCTAACAAGCCTTTGCTTTGCCTTTTTTCTTTAGCCCTTTCTTTTCCCATCAAAGCCCATGCAATTGTATGTGTATATATAGAACTATAGCAATTTGTTATATCCGTAACAAACATATATCTGTATGACAAAGATAATTCTATACTTCTCTGCTCTACATTCTCCCACCAAGAACTAACAGACGCAGCAGAATATGATTTGTCAGTTTTCCTTTTTACTTTGGGGATACTTGCAACCTCAATATTAGGAACAGTCAATGCAGAAAATCTATCTTTTATCTGTTTCCAATTACTTTGTGTCGTCATTTCTCTGACAAGTAAATAATAAAGATAAGGATTTATCAATTGAATGGATCTATATGAATATTGCGCATCCTTTTTGACTAATATTTTGTGATTTACATTCTCATAATCAGATGGCATTTTATCTGATTCTTTTAGAATTTCTTTTAAGCCTTTTGTCCCTATTGTTCTTTGAACATAATCAATTATAGGTGTAAAATCAATATACACAGGAAATTGCATATTGCAATAATTCTGAGATTCTAAAAAATATTGTCTAGCCTTTGTGTATGAGAGATCAAGAACTGTTTTCATTATTATCAAATTTAGAAATATTGCAAATAATTATCCTAATTAGCGGTTACAACCTAAATCATTCGTCCACTTCATCAAATCCTTCGGAAGCATTTGCAATTAATGCCGCTCCTATTTCCAGTTGCAAGAATTTAGGCAACCGAAGCAGTTTTGCCATAAGTTGGCTGTAAGTGAACTCAACTTTTGTATCCAGTATTGGTTCTTCTTCGACATCCATGTCAATTCTTTCTACAGTCTCAGAGCCTTCGATAAAATCGGAATAGTCCGGATTCTCAGACCAATTTTCTATCGTGCCGTCACTATTGATTCTTAAACGGATATAGTCACCGCAGTCATCCGAGTTCGGAATCAGACCGTTCGGTACATAACCGGCAATCTTGCATATCACCTTTTTGTCTTTATCGAGCAGGAAATACGTGCCGCTGTCGCAGACCTTGGTCTGCAGGTACAGATCCCCATATTCAGGCTTCCAATTCAGCAGCTTATGTGTTTTCAAATTGATTATTCCTGACCACATACCTTTAGCAACCAGCGGATATTTATTCTCATACAGTTCACCCATCCATGCATCCGTATAGCTGCACATTTCCTCGTTATACGGGAAATATATCATAAGATAGTGCGCAACCTCACTCAATTTCTTTTTCTCAATACCAATCAAAATCTGTTTTGCCATAATCAATAAATATTAGCTGTTACTATTCAAACTTCATCATATCCGCCAGTTGGACAAAATAATCGTTTGACCAGATGTCAAGTTCCTTGGGATTCCTGACAAACGGAAGAACATCGCTCTTTACCTGATTGATGTTCGCTGCAGCCAATCTGTCTTTCAATTGAGCCATGAACTCCGCTTGTCCGATTTCTTCATTATTGAACTGACGGACACGCTCTGCGAGATGGGCAAAATCAAGAGGCACATTGTGGCGGACATACCATTCAAAATCATACCAGTCACGACCTTTCACCCTGTTTTTCCAGCCCCTGTACACTAGTGCGTGCATTTTCCCGGCAAACAGATCCGGCAAAGTGAAACAGCGTGTCATGAAAGAGTGCGGCTGTAGAAGCAGCTTTTGCTCAGTCCTGAAATTCAATGGTGGTTGGGTATCAACCTCAATTTTGATTTTTATGGATTTATCGGTCTGAAAAGACACGTCATATACATCCGTATTGTCTTTCAGGAAGGCGGATTCCACCTTACCAAATCCCTTTTTATCTTTCTTTTTAATCTCCACCTCACGACCGACAATGGCAAATTCATCTATAATAGGCTGGAAATATTTCGTGAAATCGAACTTGTCATCGGGAGCCAGTAGGGAAAAATCCATATCCTCGCTGAAGCGCTGGAGGCCATGGAAAATTCTGAGGCAGGTACCGCCGTAGAAAGCTGCCACGTCAAAGAAGCCGCCGTTGTAGAGCCCGGCAAGTATTACCTGCTGGTTTACTTCAAATATGGCGTTCCGCTTCTGCTGCTCCATAGCCATATCGTATGCCGAGAGCATATTGTCGTAAATTTCATTCTTCATTTCTTCAGCAATTTAAGTAAAGTGCGTATCGAATCGGCCTTTTTGCCGACCTTGATGTATTCCTCGAATATCCCGGCATCAATCTGCATAAAATCTTCCCTTTCCATCCGGATATCTTCCTCCAGATAAATCTCGGCATCTTTCAGATAGCGCAAATTCACTTTTGGAGAATTAGCAATCAGATCACAAAGAGCCTTTTCCGGTGTAGCCATCACAAACGCATAGCCGTCCTTCTTGATACTTATCAGTCCTACAGAGAATGCAGCCTTCGAAATATGCGTATATTCAAACCTGCCAAACGGCGTGTCAAAGTTCTTTGCATACTTCAAAGTCATGGACTGTTTGGTGTAAACCTCTTCCGGTATCAGCCCATAATAGCGCAAAGCCGACGACATGGAAACATACGATGGAGCATACAGATGATTGGCTATCAATTCTGTCGAAAGGGTCTTCCCTGTTATTTCAGGACTGCACACATAAAGTCCCTTCTTGAGACGTATTATCTGTTTGTCACGCTCAAGCAACCTGAGTTTCTGGTTTCCGCCCCTGATATGAGGAAACAGAGATTCCAAAACGGAAGCCGTAACAGGGATGTTTCCCAACTGTCGCAATGGATTATTCATGCCACAAAGATAGCCATTATTTTAACATAAAAGCATATTCAACATGTTTTTCTGCTGAAAATATCACCTTCCATATAACTATGTTTTTAGTGATGCAAGTAGGCAAACAAAGAGGGTTATACTCTCCACCAAATTGTTTTCGCCATTTTGTCAATATCCACCAAATTTTCCCTAATCCGACATGTTCTAAAAGTTACCTTTACTTTATCCCCGTACTCATATATACGCCTAATAAAGTAAAGTCAAAACAAAGGGGAGAAAAGAAATGGCTTCGCCAGACAACCTACCCTGTTGACCAGAATCCACATATGACATCACTTGTTTTTCTTTTGGCTGCAAAAATATTCGTGACTGCACCTTGTTTTTAGTTGACTTCAGTTGGTGAAATTACCGCTTATTTTCGTACCTTTGCAACGGATAGAAAACAGGTGGACTTCGGACGGGGAACGGCAGTTTTCCCGTTGGTTCCGATTCAAGAGAGAAGAACGACAGAATGGACGGTTTTAGGCCAGAAAAACAAGTAAAAAATGACCTTTCTACCGTTTAAACGCCAATTCTTTTGTTTTCAAGCAGTTCGATATGCTTGGTATGAAAAATAATCTTTGACCTCAATATCTCTAATACCAGATCTTTGAGAAAGAACCCAATGTATCAGAAATATCGTAGTAAGCCGTTGTTGTCCATCCAACGGAAGAAATTCTCCTTGGTCAGTGCCTCCTGTACCATAGATAAAATCCAAATGGTATTCTTTATCTGATACCAAATGATCTAGCAACACAGCAAGAAACTCATCTCTTTTCTCTTGTTGCGCATTACTTCCTTGTACATAATCCCTTTGTATTTTTGGAATTACTATTTTGTTCTCCCGGATTAGTTCTCCGAATGTATGTAAGTCTTTCATTTTACAAATTCATTGTAGATGGATTCAATATGAGCATAATAGGCGTCTCTGTCAGACAAAGACCAGAACTTCAATTCCTTGACATATTTTGAAAAAGCCTTATTAAAGGCTAGTACGGTGGTAATAGGAACATATGTGTGTTTCTCGCTTGATGGATCAGCTTCGCTCCGTTCTTTAAGTATATTTCTCTTGGTATCAAGAAGATAATTTTGAAGTGCGGAATTTGTCTTTTTGTCAACAAGAGCCATATTTCTGATTGAGTGCATCTCTTCGTCTTTCATTCCAGCCAATTCGTCAAACACTTTGTCAACTTTGCCCATTAACTCTTTGATTTCCTTTGATGATTCATACTGTTTTGCAGCTTTTTGATTAGCCTTCTTATTTGCTTCTCTCACCACCTTGTCTTCCACATCTTCGTCAAGATATACCAACGAATGTTGAAGGGCTTCAGCTGCTTCTTTGGCCGCAGGAATTAAGTCCTTATCATCAAGGCTCTCCAAATCATGACCTTTAAGTTCGTATACCTTCCTGTTTAACCATGAACACGCATCTTTGAAAGACAGATCCACAATATTTTGCGGATGTATATGCTCAAGACTTGTAACGTTATATTTCTTAAATAGATGAAAAGGGAAACGACTGTTGTCATTCGGTCTTCTGTGATGATCAATGACATTGACTAGTTCTAGCTCCTTTATTATCTCTTCCGGATTGTCGTGATAGTTGATCGATTTTAAGGTGTTTGTCTCATTATCCTTATTTTTAGAGCATATCTTCACTGCTGAAGCAATCTTGCCATTTAGGATATTAATGAAAGCTGATTTTCTCAGTGACTTCTGAGCATAAAGCTCGCGGATTAAATTATTAACTCGACTATCTCGTTCTTTTGTTCTCTCTAGGAACAGCACCAACATACCAATTCGATGATAAATTTCTAAATCCTCGTACCAACTCTCAAATAATGAAAAAATATCCATTACTCTATTCCATAAATCCTTCACCAGCATTTCTCGGTTGCCACCTGGTTGTGAAAGCCATCTGTCTATAACAACATAATCAAAATGGTTATCCCTCTTGATGTCCCTGAAGTACTCATCTTCTGCTTTTTCTTCATAAATATCTTTTGCTGCAAACGATAGAAGGAAACTGATATGCGACGGATTGTTAGCATCTTCCACAGCATTTAACATCGACCAGAAAAATGGATTATGGAGTTTCTTTTCCATATTATCCCAATCAGCCGCAACTTTACTGGTCCACTGCTCCATGCTGGCATACTTCTCTCCTAAATAGCAGTCACTTTGCATAATGAGGGCCTTGACAAGTTCCGTGTCTGTTAGTTTTATCTGCCCATAATTCAGTCGATTGAATATCTCAATAGAGTCCTTTTCCAACTGTACGGGGTCATAGCAATCTTTTCTCCCATAGTCAGTTTCATACCATATTACCCTGAGATCTTTTTTATCCTCATCTGCTAAATTGGAGTTACTGTCATTGTTCATTAACATTTGTGCAAATGGGACGCGACAACGCTTATTATTGCGGAACCAATTACATATTTCGACATAGGCTTGCCGAATAAAGAAATTATCTGCCGTAAGGTATTGCTTGTCATCATCATTCAGAAAGTAGTTATTATTCAAGTAATCACTCTCCTTAGGGTCGTCAATAAACTTTGAATAGCCTATCTGATATATATTCTGATTATCACAATTATCCTCGATAGTAGTTTTCAAAGCTTGCAGGATAAGATATAATGTAGTGAGTCTTTGCTGCCCATCTATTACATCATAATGATTATCACCTATTTTATATACAACTACTGGTTGAAGGCAGTAAAACTCCTTATCTTTCAACTGATTAGCAGCTCTTCTATCAATAAAATCTTTTAAATCATTCATCAAATCTACCACTTGCTTCTTTTCCCATCTGTAACCTCTCTGGTATTCTGGGATATTGAATCTGTAGTTCAATAAGTGATAGAAATTTAGTATTCTAGGATTATCAGCCATATTATTTGAAATTCTTATAATATTCTATGAAGTTAAGATATTTTAGATTTGCTCTATCTCCAGTCAAAATCTTCATCTCGAAGTTTCTCCATAGCAATGTATTGCCATTCATCTGTATAGAAGTTTGGAGTAAAGCGTATGTGCCTATGCACCTCCTCAAACGGCAATCTAGGGCCCAATAGATTCAGCAGTTCATTGCAACCTTCACGAATAATATCAGGTTGGAAAGTGTCTTTTCCCAGGTTATAAAACACTGTTCCCATACGTTCTATCTGTTGGCATTCCTTTAATGGCAGAGAGTGGTTGTCAAGTATGATACCATACTCTTCCGGATAATTAATGGCTTGAACACCCAACAAACTGTCGTGCAATTTGTCAGTACGAACAACATCGCCAGTATATATGAAGTCACCATGGATATCCTTCAGATTGGTACAAACACCAGCAAAGATGACGGGATGTGCGTAACCTCTGCCATCACATTCATCATGGAAGGTATCGACCACGACACCCTGATTGTGGGTATCCTTCCAGATTTCATCCCGATCCCACACATAAAGCTGATCTCCGTAAAAAAAGAACTGCCCGAAATATGCATAACCGAACTTATTGTCATCAAGAACATAACGAATACGCACAAAAGGCAAGCCAGTCCGTATGCCGGCACCTATCTGGTAGAGATATTCACGGCACAACTCGCGCAGAACATCATCTGTCAACACTTCAGGAACATTGGGCTCGGACATGTATGAACACTGGTCAATAGAAGCAAAGGTCGCATACCAGACTATCCACTCTTCTGGAAATGCAACATTGGGCAATTTTGAGGCACCGGCATCATAGAAAAGCATTGCCATCTGTTTATCTGAGAATCCTGCTATTCCACATCCTATCCTGGTTAGAAGAAATCGGTTTAGCGGATGAGATTTCGCATATTTTACAAAGTCTTCGACATATGGGCGGATATCATCAACACCACCATGCATGGTCGGTATGGCATAACATTGCCCAGTTGGGCCAATACCTACTCCCCATTCAGCACCGAAATGTTTATATGCATAACGCGCAGCTCCTCCGGTATGATGCCCCTGAAGGTTTGACCCGAACACAAACACCTCGCACATTGACAGACTTTCTATCTTATCAGGAGCAAGCTTCGGGTATTTTGATTTCATATCATTTAATTTATAGGATTTTCATTGCAAATAACAACTGTTCATTTATACATTCAATAAATTCACATCAACATCAGGAATGATAACGTCAGCAAGTTTGTCGTTAACAAGAAATCCCATGTATAGCGGAATAGTAAGTATATCTCCCTCGCGTCCAACATTATATTGTCCTAGCTTGATTGCATTTTTAACATGATATACATCCTTGTTTTTAAGAACTGTAGTCATGCTTTTTGACTTACCTGTTTTTGCTTTAATTTCAAGGATAACACATTCGCCTTTGAATCTTACCAGAAAGTCTAATTCAAGTCCGCTATCCTTATGGAGATAGTATAATTTTTGACCGGATTTACATAGAAAATCCGCCATCAGATTCTCAAAGATAGCTCCCTTGTATCCAAGAAGATTACCCTTTAAAATATCCGCCTGAGTGCCGTAGTCGAGCATTGCCACAAGGAGACCTATATCGGTAGTGTACACTTTGAAACAGTCCTTGATGGAATTTCCCTCTAACGGCAGTTCCGTGGTTTGTATGTTATAGCATCTACGGACAATCCCGGCATCCTCCAGCCATTGAATACTACCGATGTACTGAGAAGACCTTCCTCCCTTTTTTACAACTGAATATTGGAATTTCTTGTTCTCTTTAGCCAATTGCTTCGGAATAGATTCAAAACATTCACGGATATTGGGTTTGTCTGCATCATCTGCATATTTGACCATATCCTCTTCGTATTCGGCAATGAGATTTCGCTGTAACTTATATATAAGTTCGATATTCTTGGTCTCAAGGAAACAATTCACCACTTCCGGCAAACCTCCGACAATGACATATCTGTACAACAACTCCATCATGGCCTTATGACCCCCCTCGGGGACAACCGTCTCGTTCTCAAAGCATGATTTTACAGAATCAATAACAGTAGGACTGATACCGTTTGCCCATAGGAACTCTTCAAAATCCAACGGGTACATGTCAATCACTGTTTCATATCCGACAGGAACTGAATCTTGTCCTATATCTTCTTTCTTTTTTTTGCTTTGGCCGTAGCCTTTCACTCCCAAAAGAGAACCTGAGAACCTGTTGCGATAACATCGAAACGTCCGTCTATATGGAATGACTTCAAGGCAGTTCTTGCTTCCTTACATTCTTGAATCTCGTCAAGGATAATGCAGGTTTTTCCTTCAATGAAACGACTGCCCTGGATCAAAGCTGAGAGGTTGAGAATGATAGTATCAACATCTATATTGCCAGTAAAGGCAGACTTCTTGTCTGGTTCAAGAATGAAATTCATATAGACCACGCTATCATAATTCTCCCTTGCGAATTTCTGGACAATATATGTCTTTCCACATTGGCGTATACCTTTTATCACTAGAGGCTTTCTGTCCTTAGACTGTTTCCAGTCGGCTAAATATGTTTCTATTTTCCTTTTAAGCATGGCACAACTTTATTCTCCAATGACAAAATTACACTTTTTCTAGCGAATAAACCAAAGTTCGATACATTTTTTCAAGCGAATAATATCTGTAATCTCACACTTTTCCCAACGAATCAGACTCCATTTATACACTTTTCTATCAAAATTGAGACTTGAAATCTACACTTTTCCATAGAATCATCACCTTTACTTTATCCCCGTATTCATATATACGTTCATTAAAGTAAAGTCAAAATAAGGGAAGAAAAGAGATGGCTGCGCCATGGCTAAATGGTTCCGGCCATTTTTCTTTTGGCTGCAAATCTTATAAGCAATCCGGATGTAAAGGTCGGTCCCCAACGGGCACTCCGATCAAGCACAAAATACCTCACTCTGAATCCGAAAATATCCGTGAATCCATACTCGATTTTACATCCCTTTTGGGCGAAATAAACCCCGACATGCCCTATCTTTGCAGACGAGGTCTGTCGGGGCCCCAAAAGGCTGTTTTTGCCTTTATCCCCTCCGTTCGGAGAGGGGTGATGAAAAAAATGTTAAATCTTCGATTTTTCGCAAAAAAACAAGTAAATTTTTGAGTAGTCTACCTTTTAAGGCGTAAACCATTGATAATCAATATGAATGTAATAGTATATCGTGTACTTTTGCAGCATTTAAAGTATTGTGAATAAAAAAACTGCTTTTGGTGTGGTTCTTCCGCGACCAAGAAAAAATAGTCAAAAAAGGAACAAACAGCTATATAAATGTAAATCTTTCGGTCGTCAGTTCGTAGGAGGTTTCCGTCTCGATGACGAAGTCTTAAAGTCCGAATACATTGAGGGAAACCAGACCTTAGATCAGTTTGCTTCTAAATATAATGTTAACAAAAGTACTATTGGGCGTAGGTTCAAATCTATGTGTCATGTCCATGTGATTTCCCGTCATAAAGAAATGGTCATTAATATGGATACAACCTATTGGGGGCGCAATTTTGGCCTCATGGTCATTAAGGATTCTTTTCGTAACAAAATACTGTGGCACAAATTTGTCCGTACAGAAACCATTACGGATTATCTCAAAGGTGTGGAGTTCTTGCGTTCCCATGGATTCATTATTCACGGTATTGTCTGTGATGGACTACGCGGCTTGTTTCAATCCCTCCGACAGTATAAGGTACAAATGTGCCAGTTTCATCAGATAATGATTATAAGACATTATCTCACAAAGAAACCAGATATGAAAGCCTCACAAGAACTACTTGCAATCTCCAAAATGATTACACATACCGATAAAGAGGGCTTTATACGTACATTGGAAAAATGGCACGAGCATGGAGTAACTTCATAAAGGGACGAACTATTGACAGAAAATCCGGGAAATCAACCTACACATATCCAAGACTTAGAAGTGCTTACCTCAGCTTGAAAAGAAACTTAAAATGGCGTGAACATTTCAGGATTACCCCAAATCACATCTAACAAGGCGAAAAGACCTCGTTACATGAACACGACATCATTCATAGAAAAACTCGGAATTATTCGGCAGAGAGCTGGACAGTTTTATGATTTGCCTGGTTGGTATGCTATTGATATTGTTTTCCCTAATTTTCTATATCTATGGCCAAATTCCACTATCAGAATCAAGTTATGAATGTCCAATGAACAATACCACATACTCTCTTACAAAAACTGGTTCATAATTATGCGAACTTCTATCATGGACTTTGGCAAACGTGATTTCCTTAACTGGATAATCTCAGCTACAACTCCATTGAAAATCCGGCAAACAATCTCATATTTGCAAGTATGAAAAGTTAAATATACTTTCCAAAATCAACCATTTGTAGGACCTGTTACTGGACTAATATACTCGCGATGTCGTATCGCGGGATTACGCCTTGTTTGCCCGATGTATACCTTGCCATCTGGAAAAGTATATTTATAATGTATTCTTTCATTATTATGGTATACTACTATTCAATAAATATTTCATTGACATAGCGTTTTTAACTTATTTGTAAACTCGAAATCACTAAATTAAACCCAATCATATCACTGCACTCTACATTGATATTATCCGTTATTCTAATTGTTTCCTGTATATAAAATCCAGTGTATTACCATCTTTATCTTTCCACTCATTCCATCCATTGGCTGGCCGCCCTATACAAAAATCGGCGGCTGTACTGGGGCTGGAGAAGGTTTTGTCAGAATCCATTATCCAAACACCGTTATTCAAAGTAGCATACTCCTCGACCATCTTTTCTCGCTTTGCTTTCCATGTAAAAGAAGGAACGCAATTATTGGCGATGATACTACCCTTTAACACAGTAAATCCTGCAGAATTATAAAATCCTTTTGCATTACAGCCTCGGGCTTTTGTATAAAACAGGTGTTCTTCCTTTGGCTGGGATATTTCAAAGATGTCACAACCAATGAATGATGCGAGGAACCTGATATCCTCAAAAAACTCATCCATGGCATCTCTCTGATGTTCGGGAAGATTTGGAGCTTTGGGAATCTGCTTGTTCTCATTCAATACAAACGAGTTCGACTGTTTGGCTACTACAATTGCGCGATATTCCAGATATTGCACGTCGGCTTTGGTCATATCTTCGTCTTTTGAAACAAAGACAAGCGCTTTCTGCCAGAATGCTTTTTTGCTGTCATGGTCTTTTACCCGTTCCTTAAAATTTTCGGTCTCTCCGATATAGGCCTGCGGTTTCGTCACCTCATCTTCTCCGATCAGTATGTAGAACGCCGGCTTGTGCAGTTTCTCCTGCTCATTCAGATAGGCCAAGTTCGAGCGTGGAATTACAAACATCTGACAAATCTTGTTACTGATGAATGCATACTGCGTTCCTTTTGGATCGCCGTCAATGAGGTATGTAGTTATTGTTTTTCCCATAATGGTAATATTTATACAACAAATTCATTTAATTCTTCTTTCAACTGTTTCCAATTCGGGAAATATTGAGTTAGTAAAGCTGTATACTCTTCATTGTGTAATCTAACTTTGATATGTAATAATTCATGTACCACAATATATTCAATGCAACGAACAGGTTTCTTGATTAATTCAAGGTTAAAAATAATATTTTTCGTACTGTGATTACAACTTCCCCACAATGTTTTCATCTGCTTGACTTCCCATTTATTTGCCTTTACCCCTAAAAGATATTCCCATTTCGCAATTAGAGGAGTAAGTATCGATTTAAATTCAGATCGATACCATTCTCGTAGCACCTCCGCTCGACGCTCTGCAGATGCTCCGTCTCGAACATATAGTTTAATATATTCATTCCCCTGAATCTCTACTTTTGCAGGAGCATTATGATACAAAACCTTTAAACGGTATCTTTGCCCCTTAAAGTAATGATTCTCTCCAGATACGTATTCGCGGGGTGTTTGGCGATTCTGACCAAGAATCTGGGTTATACGTTGATTTATCCACGGCATTTTCGTAATCAAGAATAATCGCACAGCCTCCTCAGTCATTCCAATAGGTGCAGACACATGAACACGAGCATTAGGTGGATATATTGTAAGATGTATATTCTTAATTTCCTTCCACTCGACTTCTGCAAATATATTAGAAACATTAATAATAGTCATTAGTATTCTTTTTGTGCAACGATCAGCTGCATTATATCATCGAGCTTATCTTGTTCTACTCCTTTCAATGCACTTTCAACAGCCCTTCGCAATGCTCTCATCTTTTTCAGACCACTACTGTCCATATCCCTAAAACCATCGCGAGCATTTGCTTTGATAATTTCGTGAATACGGAGTGCCAAAGCTTCATTTCCTCCAAGATTATCATAAAGAGCTTGTTTCCCCTTTGTATCAATGGTTGCAGGGTATTTTGTCTTAATGGTCAATCGAGCCTCTCTCAGTTTCTCAATGAGTTGTTTTATCAATTCCTTATATTGGATCTTACCATCTTTCTGTTCTTGAAGCAGGTGGTTGAGCAAATCAGACATTTTATCAAAGTAGGCTGGATTGTTCGGACGCTCGCTGATAATCATCTTTCGCATATTTGCCGCCAAAATCTCTGCAACAGAACGTTCATTCTGCTTGATTTTCTTTGGCAGCGCATCAATCGCCTTATCACCCTCCGTATCAATCAAGTCGAGAAATGAGATATCGGCTAAATCCACCAATTTCTCACTATCTTCTGCTCGTACATAGTTATCAATAAGCTGACGCATTGCTGGATCATAATATTTCAAATCGAGCGCATCTCCACTTTTTAATTTTATTTCATCTTTGATATCATTAAAATAGTCAACCTGCTTTTTGATATCGGCAGCCTCCTCTGCTGTATAGCCAGCCTGTTCCATCTCATTGGCTATGTCAATATAACGGCGCACCAAACGCGACACAAGTTTATAGAAGGTTTCGCGTTTATTGGCATTCCCCTCACATTCATTTTGCTGATTTTCAACAGGAGTATTCTCCGCATAGACAAAATATGCAAAATAACCTTCTCGCGTTTGCGGATGTATCACCTCACACATCGTATATACTGCCTGTAATGACTCTTCCAAGGCCTTGCGACCTTCGGCAAGACGAGTCAAAAGAAGGCCTTTAACATCGTCGGCATCGTAACCATCAAATGCCCCATTCGTATAATCCTCAATTGCACTCTTTACTGCTCCAAACAGATCTTGGTAATCAATAATATACCCGAAATCTTTTTCCTCACTATCTACTCGATTCACACGACAGACCGCTTGGAAAAGATTGTGATCCCGCATTTTTTTATCGATGTAGAGATAGGTTGCCGACGGTGCATCAAATCCGGTCAATAACTTATCTACGACAATCAGCAACTTCATATCTCCGGGATGGTCCGTAAACTCCTTTTTCGCCCAAGTTTCAAACTGTTCAGGAGTTTTGTCGCCGATCATTCTTTGGTATATCTCATATTTTGTGAGATCCTCGGTCTCTCCATCACCTTGATACTCATCTTTTACCGATGCAGTACTTGCATCGTAACTTGTAACCACAGCGCAATGCCCTTTCAACTCTGTCGATTGAAAAACCTCCCAGTAACGACACGCCTGATAAATACTGTCGGCCACAAGCATGGCATTTCCATAGCCGCCTGCCAAAGCCCGTTTGGTACTCATATCTTGGCAAATATCCGCGACGATACGGTCGATACGCTCCTTACTGCTAAACAGCTTCTCCATTTTTGCCCAACGCTCTTTCAGAGCTGCCCGGGCGACCGAACTCAAGCCCCTAGTCTTCGCGTCAAACCACTCATCGATTTTCTCTCGTTTGCCCAAGTATTGTTCTACATTTCGAGCCTCATAACGCAAGTCAAGAATAACCCCATCTTCTACAGCCTCATTAAACTTATAGCTATGTATATAAGAACCAAAGGTCTCTATCGATTTTTTCTTATCCGTATGGAGCAAAGGCGTACCCGTGAAACCTATCAGCATCACATCGTCGCCCATTATATGCTTCATGGCTTCGTGGAGCATGCCTCCTTGTGTGCGATGACATTCATCAATAAAGACATAAATATTACCCTTCGCTCGAAAATCAGCGGGGAGCGATTTTGCCAACTCTTCAAGATACAAGTCGAGCGACTTACTTGCCTTCTTATTTCCTACCGATATGGCATCGCCGTCATTCTTATTGCCAAATTTGTGAATCAACGTGCAAATCAACCAAGGTTCGGCAGCATTGAGCATCTCAATCAGCTTACCACCACTCTTGGCTCGCTGAATCTGCTCCCCTGCATCTTTGAAGCCCGATTCTATTTGTTTGTCCAGCTCATCACGGTCTGTAATAATCACCACACGAGCATCACTTACGTTTTCTCGTATCCATCGGGCCAGCCAAATCATCGTAAGCGATTTACCCGAACCCTGCGAATGCCATATAATACCGTTTTGCTTCTTGCGAACTCTGGGTTGAGCTGCCTTGACGGCAAAATATTGATTAGGACGTGCCGCCTTTTTTACACCTCCATCGAAGATGATAAAATCATGGATATATTCCAATAACCTTGCGGGCTCAAAAAACTGCAACACACTACGATCCAACTCATTGGGATACTCACCCACTGTAAAATGCGATGGCTGGCACGGCTCGCCACACGGTTCTTTCCAACGCAACCAGAATTTTTCGGGCGTCTTAATTACACCATAGTGCAATCCCTCAGTATCGTTACCCGCAAAAAGTAACTGTATGGTCGTGAAGAATCGAGGAATATAACCGTCCTGCTGGTTACGAATATTCTGGCGAATACCCTCGTGAGCAGAGACCGTACTACGCTTGAGCTCGATTACGGCAAGAGCAATACCATTGACATAAACGACCAGATCGGGACGGCGGTCGCTTTCGCCTTGAATGGTTACTTCCTCGGCTATCTGGAAATCATTCTCCATCGGGTTCGCCCAGTCGATAAGGTGCACCATCTTTTTCTTTTCGGTCACCTCGGCCTGTACATTCACGCCATAGCGCAACAAGGTATACACCTCCTTGTTGGCGTTATATAATCCCCCACCAAGAGAGTTTGCCGCTTGCTTGAGTTTAGCGATGGCACTCCGTATCTCCTTGTCGGTATAGCCACGCCGCGAGAGATATGCCGTGAGCAACTTTTCTTCGATATTGGCGTTACCCTCACGAGTCTCCCAATTCCCGAGACAGGTGTACTTTAAGACATTCTTAAAGAGCCCTATCAACCTGTTTTGCGTTACACGCTCCTTTGCCCCGATATTTGTGTCCATAATATTATTTCGTTCTACCTCATTTTCTTAAAAGCATATCCCATCTATTTTCAAGAAATAACCACTCATATCAGTTTATTTCTCATCAATATATTTACCCCAACCGATTGGAACTATATTTTCTTTACACATATAATCCAACATTCGCCTTACTTTCCTTTCTTCAAAGTCTGCTTTGTGTTCACTCCACGCATAAAAGTCAGAGACCAGCAAATCATCTGTTATCCGCTCTCCCTTAATTATTCGGTTATTCCATACCGCATAAAGGGTTGACAAAATCTCTGCCTCGGCTAAATTCATCAAATTTAATTTGTCAAGCAAATTGTCTACGCGCTCGCGAATATCCTGCGGATATCGCTCGTATGCCATCTCCACCTCTTGTATACGAGATGTAGGGGTATAGGAATAATGTATTTTCCCATCTAACAATCTCTCTTTTTCTATATTAACATGACGATACTGTTTGAATTTTCGGTCAATATAGTTCATCAGTCGTTGATCGTCAGGGCCTGCTGTATTGCGTATATACTCCTCACCTAAATCTAATTGTGCATAACAGCCGACAAGATGTAACGACTTTTGTAACTTCGTACGCCCCCATCCTTTTGATTGCCACAACCTATTAACAATATGTCCAGCCCAAATATGGGCATCCACGGGAATTTCTCTTACTGCGGAGTCCCCTGGAACCAAGGGGACAACATTTGTCAGTGGTTTTGTCAAACGAATTTGTCCCATTAATAGCTTTTGCATCATGCCCGATTTTAAGAGGCGGTACTTATCTCGCTGGGCTTCAAGGTCGTCTATCTCTTTATCCATATCGGTCAGAATCGTAGCAATCGCTATTTGCTCATCTTTTGTTTCTGGTAATATAATCCGGGAAGCGTTAAATAGCTCTTTTGATAGATTATATCGAGTTGCTCCTTGTGCCAAAGAAGTCATTAACTGGCGGCCTAATCTACTCCGGAAATAGTAAGCTAAATATAATCCAAGAACATTATCATCGGTCAATCTGTACCCAAAACAGAAACTATTTAAATATAGCTCTTCATGATAAGAAAGCAATACTGCACAAGTGCCTACATCTTCAGGGGTCTCTGACGAAGTATTAAAAAATAGATCCCCAAATTGAACTTTATTCTGCTGTTCATTCTCCCGAATCGTAATAGACCCAAATAAATTTTCCTTTAGTATCGGATTTGCCAATACATTTAAGAATGTAATATATTTTGCATTCCCTTGCCCAAAATCATCTTTGCTTTTTCCTGTTAATCCAGAGTATGTATATCCAATCTCCCCTAATTTCTTTTCCACCCATGGGTCGGAAAAGCCGGGGAGGCGTTTTTTGCCGGTTAGGAGTTGTGACATTGCCCCTTGCTTAATCAGGCGTTTCTTGGCGATTTTCTTATCCAATGTTGCAATCAATCCATCTATATCACCCAGCGCTTCAGCAATAGCCTGCTGTTCTGCCTTGATTCTAGACAAAACCACAGGGATATGCTCAATTTGATTTTGCGTAATCATTGGAATGGAGGTCTGACTATTAATAGAACAAATGTATTCAACTATTTTGTCACATTGTAACCAATAAGACAAATACTCATTATCACATTTAATTTTATTAATTAGAACAAGACTCGGATTAATAGTTGCTGGACCAATATCGTTTACAATAAAAGCACTTTTGCCCAGAGTCCCCCGTTGCGCGAATACAATATCCCCTTTTCTAACCATAATCTCAGGGGATTCATAATATTTCTGCCACGATATGTACTCTGCATCATGCAAATCTAAAACCATATTTGTAATATGCTTACCACCTATGGTATATGCACCTTGGCCGACACCAACAAGGTCTGCCGTAGTATACCCTCGAAAACCAATACGGCCATTAATCTTTGCGACACTACCAAGATTTACAATCTCCCAATCTTCGGGTATTATTCCTAACTCGGTTTGTTTATATCCTTGTGGTATATCCATCACTTACACTTTAATAATTATCAATCTGCCCACTTACAACCTCAACTTTTCAGATCAATATCCCATCTGTTTCAAATGTGCAGCAACTTTTGCTTCTAAATCGGCTATCTCGGCATCAATCTCGGGGAGCGTCTGTGCATAACGCTCCGCAAGAGCCGAAACCTTAGAAGTGAGCTGCTGACTGATATGCTGCATCTCGCCATCAAGGCGCAAGGCAAGCGATGCGAACCACTTCCGCTCGATAACCAAGCGCTTGATATCCGCCTCGGACAAATCGGCATACTTGACGACAAGAGCGGTAAGCAGATCGTACTTGCACTCCTTGATCAGTTTCTTATTGAGTGATATATCACCTTTGAGGTCGAGATACTTTTGTAGTACGGCAATTTCGTCGGCATCGGTTTTCTTATCGAGCGCCTTCATTCGTTTCTTGATATTGGCATCGGTCACCTTACCATCGGGGAAGTTGTCCTCATCGAGGTAATTCTCCGCCTGCTCCTCGACCAATTCCGCAAGCTGTGTCTCATTTTGTACCAGTAACTCCTCGGCCGCAGCAATAACATCGCGCTTCTCTGCAAAATACTCGTCGATAACGATTGGCACAGGCAGCAGGTCGCAAACGACATCTTCGGGCGTAGCAGCCTTTTTCTCTTTCTTCTTGGAAGCTGGTTGTGGCGTGTACAGTTGTACTGTCCAGCCTCCGGACGAAATCATATAGCAATCATCTTGCATCGTTTCACCCCAGTAGTTCATCAAACTGTCATAGACATCATACGCCTCGACAAGCGACTTATCTACCTCGAAGACAGCCAACAACGAGTTACCCAGCTGCTCGATAAGTTTCTTGGGAGCAAAACCCGGGACGAGAGCGTAAAGTTGAGCCCGGTGAGAATCGCACCACTCGGCAAAACTCTTCTGGAACACCTCTTTCTGATTACGGAAATCTACATTCCCGGTAACAGCATCACGCACTGCCTCCGGGTTACACTTCAAAGAATAGTAACCTTTGCGCGTAAGATGGTCGCAAAAGAGGTCATCACAAAGCGACGGACATACCTCCCAATAGGTATCGAGTTGGTCTATATCGTGTTTGGGCAAACCTCCATGAAGGTGTGCATCGATATCTTGCAGAATCTCCGTATCGGGAGCAGATATATAGCGAGGAATGTTGAGATTGTAATCGTTACGTTCAATCTCCTCCATAGGCACAAAGCGCGCATAATGAGGCACATCGCGTTGTGCTTGCCACACATCGACAATGCGACGAATATCCTGCTCTCGCAGACGATTCTTGGCTCCATCTTTGATATATCCACCTTTGGCATCGATCATAAACACTCCCTTACGCCCTGATGCTTCCGACTTTTCTATAATGATGATACAAGCCGGAATACCTGTACCATAAAAAAGGTTCGCAGGGAGTCCTATGATTCCCTTGATATACCGTTTTTCGGCAACGAGATATTTACGAATCTGAGCCTCGGCATTGCCTCTAAAAAGGACGCCATGAGGCAAAATGCAGGCGGCACAGCCGGTCTGTTTCAGAGAGCGTACGATATGGAGAAGGAAAGCATAATCGCCATTCTTTTCCGGCGGAACACCGATTTTAATGCCTTCGCCCCAACGATGGTATTCATCTTCGAACTTTGCACTCTTCAACCACGACTTTGTTGAAAAAGGCGGATTTGCGACAATATAGTCGAAGGTCTTTAACTGGTCGCTTTCCTTAAATTGAGGATCATTAATCGTATCGCCTTGTCTGATATCGGCATAGATTTCATTATGGAGAATCATATTCATTTTTGCCAAACCGACAGTAGCATTGTCTTTTTCCTGACCATAGAGAGTTGCCCCACCGGGAGTTTCACACATAGCACGAAGAAGCAGGGAACCCGAGCCGCAAGTAGGGTCATAGATAGTCGTCTTTTTCCCATTTTTGGCATTTCCTAACCCGATAACCTCGGCCATCACACGACTGACCTCGGCCGGAGTATAAAACTGGCCTTTACTCTTACCGCTCTCTGTGGCAAAATTCTTCATCAGATACTCATAAGCATCACCTATAAGATCGTCATCTGCCGCTCTATTTTTGCTAAAATCGAGGTTCTCATTCTGGAAAACGGCAATAAGTTTACTTAGAGTTTCAACTTTATCCTTTCCTTTGCCCAGCTTGGTATCATCTTCAAAATCGGCTACAAAAACGCCACCAAGTTGATTTTCCTCGGCAAGAGCAGCCATCTTTTTATTCATCTCCTCCCCAATATTCGGGTTACCTTTGAGAGCGACAAAATCCTCAAAGTAACAACCTTTAGGTATATCTATATCGAAACCTTCGTCATTACGCTTTTTATCACTGATATATTTAACGAAAAGAATGACCAACACATAATCCTTGTATTGACTTGCATCCATACCGCCGCGAAGTTCGTCACAGCATTTCCACAATGTACTATATAGTTCTGACTTTTTTACCGCCATAATGATTTTTCTAAGTTCTATTTAATATTTCCGCTATTTTAGAATGGTTGTTTCCGCAACCACTCGCTCATAAAACGATCGTAAATGATATACCCGCAAGGTGTCTGGTAGATCAATTCGTTGTCGAGCAGTTTCTTTAATGAAGCACTGACACTGCTCGCCGCCCGGAGTTTGTGGGCACTGATAAAATCTCCAGCCAAAACCTCTTTGACACACCCCTCGCGGGCAATAGCTTTCAACAGGCGCACCTGACCGAAAGAATATGTTTTCAGCAAGTCTGCATACATGTAACTATACTCGGATAAAATCTGCCCTGTGACGTATGCAACCAGTTCCATATCCACATTCCGATCGTACCCGTACAGGCGGTTAAGGAGACACTGCACATACCAGGTATGACCCTCGTACTTTTCATATATTGAATTGAAAACTTCTTGATGCAATTTCACATTGTGCTCGGCAAAATGCCCTGTTGCAAAACTTGCGTATTCGTCCCGTTGTATCGGCCCGATTGTAAGCGGTTGCATACTTTGATAGAACGGCCTTCTCGACGACGTGAACATCTCCTGCATCTGATGTTGTTTGCTGCCGGCAAAGATAAAGTTTACATTGGGCAGGAACTGGATATAGGAGCGCAACAATGCTTCAACACCTTTCTCCGGATATTCAACAATCTGCTGGAACTCGTCTATGGCAACATAGCACCGTTTCTCTGACGAGCCCAGATACTCGAATATCTCTTTCAAAGTGTTTTCTTCCTCGGCCGGAGCCACATCTATCGTCACCTTAGGAACACCTGTCAATTCGTCAAAAGTAAACACGGGGCGGCAACTGCGGACAAACTTACTTATACGACTCAAAGCCTTTTGTGAGGCGGAGTCCAGCTGTCCCAACACTGTACTAGCAAACAATCGTACAAAATCGCCTAATGATTGGGTTGAATAGATATCCAAATAGAAAGTATCGATATCTGGCTGCTGCTCTTTCAAACGGTAAAAGGCATGACGGATCAGCCCGGTCTTTCCCATACGACGGGGTGCTATCAATGTCACGTTGCGTCCATTGTGGAGAGCTTCGAGAATAACTCTGGTCTCCTGCTCCCTGTCGCAAAAGAATTCCGGGCTGTAATATCCCGAAATAAGAAAAGGATTATTAGGCTTCATACTATTTTAATCATTCCGTTACAGATTTATCGTAACGCAAATATCGCAATAAAGCATAAGATGATAAAATAATCCGTTTAAAATTTGCAGTGCACATCTACATAAGTTGTATGCAGTCTTGAGTGAATTAGTCAATGAGCACCCTATTTTTTCTCAATATGAATTGGCACATACCTGCCAAACAATATGTATTCTGTCAGACAACAAAATTGCCTTTACCTTATTCCCGCATTCATATATGCCAATTAAATGCATCGAAAGTAGGAGGGAACATAAAGTACATCTTTTTCACTTAAAAAGTAAAGGGAACTTCTTGCAGAGTTTTTCCATACATTAAGTATTTCTGTGTAATCTCGGGAAGAAGATAGGGCAATTTTATATGACATATGGGTTTATCGAACATGATACTTATTAGTTGGTGGTTTGTGTTTGTGGCAATTGTCGTCGCATGACTTTCTTGAAATCCCGAACAATTTGTTCTCCCATATTTACAATAGTACTGTCGACTTTGTGTATTTCTACCGGTGTGACAGCGTTTTTGTATTTGGCTTTGCCCATACCGAACTTCATTTTATCTAAATTTCCCGAAATATTCAGTCCCAGTTTGAAGGGTATGGGCGATTTGAGTATGGATATGTGATAATTGAAATTCATATCCAAGTCTTGGTTCCCACCTACGGCAGCCCGGTAGCGATCCATTTCTATTACAAACGGGTAGACGGTTACATTACCGTCTTCGACACTAATGTTGACAGAAATACTGTCGATCAAATTTCTCTCTTTGTTCTTGAAGAAAAATTTTTTCGATATTTCGGCAAAAGTTTCACCGTCGAGAAGGACGAGGCTATCGCCTTCAACATGGATAGCCGATCGTAATGAGGGTATTTTTATATTGAGGCATGAGTCTAAGCCCGACTCGGCCGATACATTGAAATCGACAGTTCCTTGAAATGACCGTAGCATGGGGACAATGGTATCTAACGAAGGAATAAAATCGACAAGTTTCCCTATATTGATATTATGAAGTTTGAAATCGAATCCAGCATATCCTTGCTCTGGTTGTTGGGCTTGATAGATCAGCGTCGTGCGCATAGTCGCATCCATTCCTTCCATACTGAGCTCTTTGAGGTGAATGGCTTGATTGCGTATATCTATTGCACCGTGTACGTTTTTGAAAACCATTTTCCCGTAACGAACCCGATTCAAATTGGTTTGTAATTCAAAATCGATATTTCGAGGAATAACGAATAGTTTTAGGGCAGTCGACGTTGTGTCGGATTCAGTTTCGATTTGAGCAGTGTCTTTTGGGAAAGAAATAGACCGAATTAACTGGTTACAATTTAGATTCTTAGAGGAAAGTGTTAATGTGGCCCGTAGTTTTTTATTGTGACGCATAGCGCCGTATAAATCGTGAATCGCACCGGTCGCCGTCAAATCGGATCTTCCTATTTTCATGGTTGCGTTATGTAAAGTAATAGCTCGATTACCGACTGAAATCGCAGTCTTTTGCATTCGAATAGGTAAAGCCGATTGTGGGGTACGTACAAAAAGTCGATTAAAACCTACTATGCCTTTTGGAATCCACAAAGAGTCTTTTAATTGTTGTGCCGTTATTGTAATCCCGGCTTTGTCCATGCCCAATTTAGTATCTCCGAGACGGCAGAACAAGGTGTCGGCTTCTAATGCGAATCCTATTTCGGGTCGGGTAGGATTGTTTTCTGACGGTTGTAATTTTATGGTTGCGGCAGTTTTTCCGCAAAATAAATTTGATGTATCCGGTAGGGATGCTTTTAGTTTGTTTGCATTTAGTTTACACTCTACAAGAGCGATTCGTGTAGTATCTTGTGGGTTGGTTGTTTTTATTAAAGCCGATAGATTGTTTATCGATGAGTTTAATCGCGTTGAGTGAAAAGCCATATTTCCTATTTCGATATGGGCTCCTAATACATCGTTTCCCACGAAAGACAGTGAAGCATCGCTCGTGAATTCGAATTTCTTATTTTTGTCTCGTAAAGCCAATTTGTTCATATTTATTTTTCCTTTGGCCCGAATTCGTCCTATGTCTTTCTTCTTGATAGATGACAAACGACAACGCACGTTCATGTCAGCATCTAATTTCCCTTCGATACTCACACCATCTTGTAAAGGAAATGTTTGTGCCAATGCAGTTAGGTCTATCGTAGATTGGGTATGAAACAAGATATCGGGATCGCCTAATAGATCATTTACTTTGGCGTCGGCCAAAATATCGGTATGAGCTCCTTTGAAGTGAAATATTTTAAGATCGAGATAAGATGGCGATTGCCGCATTAAGTCTATCTGTCCGAAAAAGTTGGCTTTAAGTTCATCTATTCCATAGGGCAATTGGGCATATTGGGCGGATGCATCGTTTATTTCTATTTTTAATGTAGCTAATGGCATTTTCCCTTTTCCATATAGACCTTTTAGATTGCCATTAACTGTAACGTCGCCTTTGGCCGAAACTTTTTCTTTTTTGAGAATACTTTCGGGAATCATGTGAAGGACTGTTTCCAACGAAGGAGCATGTAGCCCGTATTGCAGATCGATATCTAACGCTTGTGCGGTCGTGTCTTTACAGATAGAACCGTGTATGTCTAATTTTATGTCGTTAATCTCCATCATAGCATCGTGCAAGGAAAGAGCCCGTTTCGAACGATTTAGCTCGATGTCGGTTTGTAGGTGAGTGGCGATACGATGAGCCAGTAATTCACCATTTTGCCAGAACAGAATGTTTTTGTTGTTGAAATCCAACGTTAACGTAGACTGTTCTTTCTTTAAATTTGCTTTTAATTTAAGATTTGCATCCCATAGATTGGCGAAGACATTCGTTTCCCGATCGTCGAAAGTGACCGTGGTATGACGTAGCGAAACGTGCTTGATGTCTATTTCGTTAATAATTGGCGAAGTAGCGGTTGTTGTATCAGGTGTATTTGTCGTGTCGGCGATCAATATATTCCAGTTGGCGATTCCATCTTTTCCTTTAAAGGCGTATATGTTTGTACTATCCAATGATAATCGGTTGATACTGATCTTTTTTTGCTGCAAATAATCGACGAGATTGATTACGGCAACGGCTTTTCGAAAAGTGGCTAATGTGTCGGTACGTTGCCATAAAGAATCACGGATAGCCTTTGATACTAATGTGCCATTTTCCAATTTTATTCCAAAACGGGGAAAAGTTGAAAAAAAGGTCAGCTCTACGCTATTCATATCGAGCTTGGCATTTATGTTTTGATTGGCTACGTTTAATACGATGGGGGTCAATTTTTCAGACGTAAATATAAAATTTATGGAGAAAGCGATTACTGCCGAGAGAAAGACTATCAACGCTCCCAGTGTAATACCCGTAATCTTAAACAATTTTTTTGTTCGGTTTTTCATATTAACACTCTTTTAGTCATACAAAAATAACAAGAAAGTTGTGAAAGCTGTTTGTATTTGTATGAAGTAAATATTTTTTAATTGATATCATACTCTTTTTACATAGCTGATAGTTGCCATAGAGTACACCGGTAGATTGCTATTTGATTCGTAGTGACACTGTTTAACAAAGAATACTTGCTTCTGAAATCCGTTTCGCCTATCTTTGTAAGAGAAGTTTTGAAAAATGATAAGGATAATATTATGTTGGCATATACATACGTTAAACCCGGTAAGTTTGAATTGCAAGAAAAGCCGAAACCCGGGTTGAAAGATTCGCGCGATGCGATTGTGAGGGTGACTCTTGGAAGTATTTGTACCAGCGATCTCCATATCAAACATGGTAGCGTGCCGCGTGCCGTACCGGGAGTAACGGTCGGGCACGAGATGGTGGGTGTCGTAGAAGATGTGGGAGAAGATGTTATAGGTATTAAGCCGGGAGATAGGGTTACTGTAAATGTCGAAACTTTTTGTGGCGAATGTTTTTTCTGTCGTCGTGGGTATGTCAATAATTGTATGGATCCCAATGGCGGTTGGGCTTTGGGGTGTCGTATCGATGGCGGTCAAGCCGAATATGTTCGAGTGCCCTATGCCGATCAAGGTTTGAATCGTATTCCAGATACGGTAAGCGACGAACAAGCTTTGTTTGTAGGCGATATTTTGGCAACCGGTTTTTGGTCCGTACGTATTTCGGAAATTACATCGGAGGATACGATTCTGATTATTGGAGCCGGTCCTACCGGCATTTGTACCTTATTGTGCGCTTTGTTAAAGAATCCCCGGCGTATTATTGTTTGTGAGCAGTCCCCGGAAAGAATACAGTTTTTGCAAGAACATTATCCCGACATATTGGTAACTACTCCTGAACATTGCGAGGAGTTTGTTCGTAAAAATAGCGATCATGGCGGTGCTGATGTGGTTTTGGAAGTGGCGGGAAGCGAGGATACTTTCCGTTTGGCTTGGAAATGTGCTCGTCCCAATGCTATTGTAACGATCGTGGCACTTTACGATAAACCTCAAATTTTGCCCTTACCCGATATGTATGGAAAAAATCTTATCTTTAAAACCGGAGGGGTGGACGGTTGTGATTGTGCAGAGATACTTCGCTTGATAGAATCGGGTAGGATAGATACCACGTCACTCATTACTCACCGTTTTTCATTGAATGAAATTGAGAAAGCTTACCGTATCTTTGAAAATAGAGAGGACGGAGTTATCAAGGTTGCGATAAGAAGTGTTTGAAAATAAGATGAGTCTTTGTATAAGTTTTTAAAAAGATATTGTATTCTAAAATTATAGAATTTATTCACAAAAGACACTTAATAACTTAAAATTCTATAATTTTCTGGACAGTGATTCCATTATCAAGTGCTCTGCTCAAGATAAAACTCGGCTAAGTGAAGATCTTAATGTTACGATAGCTAAAACTCAGAAATAGGACTTAGACTTAAGTTCTTCAAAGGATATCCCAAGCCTGAAACGATTTTTGAATACCAGCATAACTTTGATGTAGAACGTGAGAATACCAGGGTTGCTACCAAAAAGGCTCCTAAATTGGATCCGTTTGTGCTAGCTTTGAATAAGCGTATTGAATCGATTTACTGTTATTTTGCCCTTTAAAAATACAGTAGATGGGCTCAAAGTGTTTAACTTTGATAACGCTATACCTCGCCAGTCTCTTTATTTACATCTTCTTCACAAGTAGAATTGTACATTGTTAAACGAGAAGAATGAAATAGCCGCATTTATGAGACTAAGTAATGACGGCATCGAAATATTCCCCGTCACAAGGTCGAGAATTAGGACAACAAGTTGTAGAATAAGAATATCCATCGGATAGATACGAACACAATATAAAAATCATTCGATTCTACTGCACTTATCTGTTCCAAAATAATCGGTCGGGACAAAATCGACCTTTCGGAAAAGCTCTACCCTATATTACACCTAGTCATTAAATCGATACGATTATCGCTTATTTCATAAATACGAAATAAACGGCAAGAACAAGGCAGCCGAACGCCGCAATATGGTTCCAATGCAACGACTCTCCTTTAAAAACTACGACCGAAAATAAAGTGAATATGATTAACGTTATTACTTCTTGTATTACCTTTAATTGCATAAGACTAAACGGTCCTCCATTCTCTCTAAATCCCAATCGATTAGCTGGTACTTGGCAACAATATTCGAACAATGCTATACCCCAACTAAGCAATATCACACCATAAAGCGGCCAATTATTGATAACCTTCATTTCTTGCAATTTCAAATGCCCATACCAAGCCAGTGTCATAAACACATTAGAAACAATAAGTAATCCTATCGAATATAATCCTTGCATTGCGTCTTATTTTGGAGTGCAAAGTTACACGAAATAGCAGTAAATAGAATAAATTTCATAGGTCAAATTTATTAAAAGCTGTACAATAAAAAAGTCCCCTTCAAAAATTATTCTTCCCCGATATATTATCTCTACAATATAAAAAATAGACTATACTTCGGTAAAATCAAAAATTTGATTTTGTCATCAATTATATTATCTTTGTAAAAGTATATAGTAAAACATTGTATGAATAGAACCCATATTGAAACTTTTTCATACCAGTTATCTCCTCAATACTATTTTAACAGACTGCTGAAAATCTGGTTACATAATAATTGGGGGTGGCTTCTATCTTTTTTCCTCCTTCTCGTGGGGCTATCCATTCAAAACCCTCTATTTATTTATGTAGGACTTATCATTTTATTTTTGGTATTTCCTATGATCATCTCTTACCTGTGGTTCGCTTATGCTCTACACCCCGATTGCCGTATGTCCATACTTTCAAAAACAGTCGAAATAAACAAAAACGGCCTTTCTTGTACTTTCGACGATGGACGAACAGAATCCATAGCATGGGAACGAATTACCCGTATACGTTATACCTCGACAGACATTATCTTCCACTTATCAAACTATATTTTTTTCATTTTACCATACAATTCGTTCAAATCGAATGACGATTTAGAATACTTCTTAAAAAATTTTCTCGCTCTCAACATTCAGAATAAAAAATAATTGTATATTTGAGTACAATTTTTCAAACATGAAAATGTTCAGACAAATTCTAAAATATTCATTTGCAGTCCTAATTGCCTTCTCGACAATCTTCTCATCGAGTGCACTGACGCTTGACGAAGCACGAGAGTTGTACAAGGCCGGTAAATACAAAGAAGCCGCTCCTGTATTCAAGGCACAACTGAAACGCCGCCCCAATGATGGATCGTTGAACCATTGGTATGGAGTATGCCTTTTTCACGAGAAAAAATATAACGAAGCTGAAAAATATCTGAAAATAGGGGCTAAACGTAAAGTTCTCGAATCGCCTCACTATTTAGCAGACATGTATATGGCTCAATACCGCTTTGAAGATGCCATAAGCAGTTATGAAGAATATACAGCTGCATTGTCCAAAGCGAAAAAACAAATACCCGATTCTATCGGCAAAGCCATAGCTCGTGCACGTAGAGCGAAATTAATGTTGCAATATGTCGAACGGGTACAAATCATAGATAGTTTGATAGTTGATGCCGATTCGTTTTTCAAGTATTTCAAAATGTCCCCCGAATCTGGACGGATAGGAACGAATAAAACACTAGGCATAGATATTCCCGAAAACACGATCGGCTATATTCCCCAACGCGGAGACAATGTATTTTTCGGATATCCCCTTGAAAGTAAAGGATATGAATTATGTACAAAAAATAAACTGATAGAAGGGAAATGGAGTGACATCATACCGTTACCCAATGGTGTCAATACAGAACAAGATGAAGCCTATCCATTTTTTCTCAACGACGGAGTTACACTCTACTTTGCCTCAAATGGAGAAGGTTCGATCGGAGGATACGACATATTTATCACCCGTTTAAATCTTGAAAATAACACCTACTTGAAACCCGAAAACGTAGGTATGCCCTTCAATTCGATATACAACGATTACATGATGGCAATAGACGAGATGTTAAACATCGGTTGGTTTGTATCGGATAGAGAACAAATTCCCGGAAAAGTGACAATCTATCTATTTATCCCGAATGAGAGCAAACAAACATATAACATCGATGAAATCAAAACCGATATCAAATCGCTAGCTCTGATTCGATCTATTCGAGAGTCTTGGCCGGAAAATGCAGATTATACCGATTTATTGCAACAATTGGACAATATCAAGGAACCCCAAAAAGAGACTCGCCCCGATTTCATCTTTGCAATTTGTAACGGAATCCATTATACTAAACTTGACCAATTCGTCAGTCTTGAAGCTCGCAATCTATATGTAAAGTCCAAAGAATTACGTAAGAATATCATTCAAATAGAAACTAAGCTCTCGGAACTGCGATCTCAATATACTAAATCGAAAGGCACAACTTTAAAAAGACTATCGTCCGAAATTCAAAATTTGGAATCGCAACTGCTCACACTCTATCCTCAACCGGAAAATTACGAAAATCAGGCTCGAAAGATAGAACTCGATAATTTGCAAAAGAAATATAGATAGAACCTAAATCTAAGAAATATGTTTGATATATTAGCTGTTACACTATTAATAATATTAGCGCTAGTTCTGGCGGTACTGGAAATATTCTTTCTTCCCGGAATTACCATCGCAGGTATATGTTCGGTCTTATTTTATGGAGGTGGAATTTACTATGCCTATTCGGCCTTCGGGACAAATGGGGCTGTAATAACATTATTCATTGCAGCCGTCACTACTATTGCTGTCATCATAGGATTTATGCGATCCCGAAGCTTGGACAAAATGTCTCTGCATACCGAAATAAACTCGGTAGTACCCTCCCCGATAACCCCTGATATTAAAGTCGGTGACATGGGAGTAACACTAAGTAGACTAAACCCTATGGGAAAAATCATCGTGGGAATCCACACCATCGAAGCCCGCGCAGATAATGAACTGATTGACGAAGATACACCTGTAAAAATAATCCGCATAGAACCCACTGTAGTCATTGTTTGCAAAGAAACAGAAAATGAAAAAACAGGGAATAATATAAACACTTCTAAACAAAAATAAAATTATGGTAGGATTAAGCGTATTTCTTCTAATTGGCATTATTGCCATACTCGCTGTATTCTTTTACTTCGTACCTTTCCTTTTATGGATTTCGGCACGAGTATCGGGGGTAAGAATCTCTCTTATCCAATTATTCTTGATGAGAATCAGAAAAGTACCGCCACAAGTCATTGTTCGAGCTATGATTGAAGCCCACAAAGCCGGACTTAAAACAATCACGCGTGATGAATTAGAAGCTCACTATCTGGCCGGAGGTCATGTAGAACGCGTCGTACACGCACTCGTATCCGCTTCGAAAGCTAATATAGATTTAGGCTTCCAAATGGCTACCGCTATTGACTTAGCCGGACGCGATGTATTCGAAGCCGTGCAAATGTCTGTCAACCCGAAAGTTATCGACACACCGCCGGTTACAGCCGTGGCCAAAGACGGTATACAGTTAATAGCCAAAGCTCGTGTAACAGTACGGGCAAATATTCGTCAACTAGTCGGCGGTGCAGGTGAAGATACCATATTGGCTCGTGTAGGAGAAGGTATCGTGTCGTCCATCGGCTCGTCCGAGTCCCATAAACAAGTTCTTGAAAACCCGGATTCCATATCCAAACTAGTATTGAAAAAGGGGCTTGATTCAGGAACTGCATTTGAAATCCTCTCCATTGATATAGCCGATATCGACATCGGTAAAAACATTGGAGCCACCTTGCAAATGGATCAGGCACAAGCCGATAAAAACATCGCACAAGCAAAAGCAGAAGAACGTCGGGCCATGGCTATCGCTCTCGAACAAGAAATGAAAGCCAAAGCACAAGAGGCAAGAGCAAAAGTAATCGAAGCCGAAGCCGAAGTTCCCAGAGCTATGGCGGAAGCCTTCCGTTCGGGAAATCTCGGAATCATGGATTATTATAAAATGAAAAATGTCGAGGCAGACACTGCCATGCGTGAATCGATAGCCAAGCCATCGAGTAAACCCGAGAAATAATGAAATCAAGTAATTAGAGAATGAATCGGACATTATAAGAATGTGTATACTCCAAGTAACAGAAAAAAATACTTAGATATACGAAACTTTTTTAGTCCGACGATTGTTATATAAGTAACAAAGAAAAATAAATAATTATGATTTACGAATTGCCTCCATTACCTTATGGTATTAATGATTTAGCCCCTGTAATCAGTCAGGAAACGATAGAATACCATTACGGTAAACATGAACAAACTTATATCGATAACCTAAATAAACTTATCGAAGGAACACCCTTCGCAGACAAGCCTCTCGAAGAAATCATCAAAGAAGCCGACGGAGCTCTATTTAATAATGCCTCCCAAGCATGGAACCACATATTTTATTTCTTCACATTCTCCCCGAATGGAAAAAAAAGTCCACAAGGGAAGTTGGCAGAAGCTATAAATAAGAAGTGGGGAAATTTCGAAAACTTCCAAAAAGAATTTGAACAAGCAGGGACTACTCTATTTGGATCTGGTTGGGTCTGGTTATCCAAAGATAAAGACGGAAATCTGGTTATCAGTAAAGAAAATAATGCGGGCACTCCTTTGACCAAAGGACTTACTCCTTTGTTAACGTTCGACGTATGGGAACACGCCTACTATATCGACTATCGCAACAGACGAGCAGAGCAATTGCACAACCTCTGGAAAATCGTCGATTGGTCGGTTGTTGAATCAAGATATCTATAATTCGCATAGTCGCGCGTGAGCGTAACTCTATCTAGCACTTTAAAATAAGCATAATGTGATGAATTCTAAAAAAGAGATGCTGCGTGAGCAGCGTCTCTTTTTGCATTTAAAAATTCAAAGATAAATTCATATAGACAAAAAAATCATAGTTTTTCTATACATTTAATAAAAAATTCATATATTTGCTTTTCAATTAGATGTAAAAACTTTATTTTTACTTTATAAATCACAAAAACCAAAGGAGTAAAATGGCTACAAAAAAATTTATCCTTGCAGAAAAAGACATACCACAAGCATGGTATAATGTCATTGCAGACATGCCCAACAAGCCAATGAGTCCATTAAATCCGGCAACCAAATCTCCCCTAGCCGTAGAAGACCTCTATCCGATTTTTGCAGAAGAACTCTGTAAACAAGAATTAAACACTTCCGACGCATGGATAGAAATCCCCGAAGAAGTACGCGATATGTACAAAATATGGCGTCCTACTCCTCTTGTCAGAGCTTTGGGGCTCGAAAAAGCATTGGATACTCCTGCACACATCTATTTCAAGAACGAAAGTGTAAGCCCTGTTGGTTCTCACAAATTAAATTCGGCCATACCACAAGCCTACTATTGTAAAAAACAAGGTATAACCAACATCACAACCGAAACCGGAGCAGGACAATGGGGGGCTGCACTCTCTTTAGCCGCAAAAGCATTCGGATTGGAACTTGCAGTCTACATGGTTAAAGTGAGCTTCCATCAAAAGCCCTATCGACGTTCTATTATGCAAACATTCGGCGCACAAGTTATTGCTTCACCCAGTATGTCGACCAAAGCAGGACGTAAAATATTAACCGATCACCCCAATTATCAAGGAAGTTTAGGTACGGCAATATCTGAAGCGATAGAATTGGCAATGAGTACCCCCAACTGTAAATATACTTTAGGTAGTGTACTCAATCACGTATCTTTACATCAAACAGTAATCGGGCTAGAAGCTGAAAAACAAATGGAAATGGCCGGCGAATACCCCGATATTGTCATCGCTTGCTTCGGAGGCGGGTCCAACTTCTCGGGAATTTCATTCCCATTTTTACGCCATAAATTAAAAGAGGGAAAAGACATTCGGTTAATCGCAGCCGAACCTGCGTCCTGTCCCAAATTGACCAAAGGAATTTTTCAATACGATTTTGGAGATGAAGCGGGCTATACACCTCTACTGCCCATGTACACTTTGGGACATAACTTCTCCCCGGCCAATATACATGCAGGTGGACTACGTTACCACGGAGCAGGAACGATCGTCAGCCAACTGAAAAAAGATGGCCTCTTGGAAGCCGTGGACATAGAACAACTCGATACATTCAAAGCAGCTACATTATTCGCTCAATGCGAAGGAATTATCCCTGCCCCGGAATCTTCTCATGCAATAGCCGCCACTATACAAGAAGCATTAAGAGCAAAAGAAGAGGGAAAAGAAAAATGCATCCTCTTCAATCTATCCGGCCACGGGCTCATCGATATGGCTGCCTATGACCAATATTTAGCAGGAGACCTTCTGAACTACAATTTACCAGAAGAAGAAATAGCTAAAAACATCAAGGAGTTAGAAAAAATAATTTAGTCATTCATATTCAAAACAATAACAATCTTATTCGAGACACTGAAAAAATTTCATACCGAAAGTTTGTTCAATAAAAACAAATCGGTTATATTTGCATCGCTTTTCAAAAAGCGAATGGCGGTTTAGTGTAGTGGCCTAGCACGCAACCCTCTCACGGTTGAGACTCGGGTTCGATTCCCGGAATCGCTACAACAAGGAATAAAACCTCAAAAGATTATGTATTAATCTTTTGAGGTTTTTCTTTTTCAACAAAAGACAACTATTTCGAGATTTGACAGGTATCGCAAATCCGTAAAAAATAGACCTTGCACGGATTGGTTTGAACAATATCCTCCCCTCGATACAAAACAAAAGTATTCTTCTTTTGTTAGAAAATTGAAATGGTTATAAAAAGAAACTCTGGATAATTTGGTTTCTAAACGAATTATACCTATTTTTACTTTCGGTAGAATTAGTACATTTCTGATTTATACCCCAAATATGTTTTATTAAAAAAATTTTGTATGAAAAAGTACATTTGCACAGCTTGTGAATGGGTTTATGACCCAGCAGTAGGTGATCCTGATGGAGGTATAGCTCCGGGTACTCCATTTGAAGATATTCCAGATGATTGGGTATGTCCAGTTTGCGGACTTGGGAAAGACGCATTCGAAGAAGTAACAGAATAATTTACTTCTTGCTCTCATATGGGGAATCTACATAAAATGTAGATTCCTTTTTATTTATTCCAAAAAGGAAATAAAATAATCAAGTCTATTTACTTTATTTCCCTTTTCCCAATACAATTTTTTATCATTTTAAATTCTCTACAAAATTGAATATATAAATTTGATACATGAAAATACTTATCATAGAAGACGAACCCTCCTTACGGGAAATTATGCAACGAGCGCTAGTACAGGAGCGCTATGTAGTCGAAACTGCCAGCACTTACTCCGAAGCAGATGCTAAAATCGCAGCTTACAGTTACGACTGTATTTTACTCGATATCATGTTGCCCGACGGGAATGGTCTACAACTACTAAAACACCTGAAAGAGTTACGAAAAAGAGAAAACATCATTATCATATCCGCTCGTGATTCCCTTGATGACAAAATTCTCGGATTGGATATGGGAGCCGATGACTACCTCCCTAAACCATTTCATACCGCCGAACTCCTAGCCCGTATAAAAAGTGTGTTACGGCGAGGGAAAAGCGGTGGAGAAATGGCATTGATCTTAGGGAATGTATCCCTTGAACCCGAGAGCTCCCGGGTGTTGGTCAATAACAAAGAGTTATCCTTATTAAAAAAAGAATTCGACATTCTATTCTATTTCATGCAACGCCCCAATCACTTAGTAGATAAATCGGTCCTTGCCGAAGCCGTATGGGGAGACCATGCCGACCAAGCAGACAATTTTCATTTTGTATATGCTCAAATGAAAAATTTACGTCGCAAACTTATTGATGCAGGAGCCAACATAGAAATAAAAGCCATATATGGATTTGGATACAAACTCGTTCCGCCAATCGAATAAAATCACCGTCTCATGAAACTCATATACCGTATAGCTTTACGTTTATCTTTAATTTTGATTCCGCTCATGGCGCTTTGGGCAACTCTCTTCTATTTTATGATGGTAGAAGAAATCAACGACGAAGCCGATGATACGCTGGAAGATTATTCCGAATTGATAATTATACGCATGCTTGCCGGCAGAGAATTGCCTTCCTTAAATAGTGGATCTAATAATAGTTATTCCATAACTCCCATTGACGAAGCCTATGCTTCATCAAAACCCCATATCGAATATTACGATGCCGAAGTCTACATTCCAGAAAAAGAAGAGACAGAACCAGCACGCATCCTCTCCACCATTTTCTTAGATAATGATGATAATTACTATGAACTGAAAGTCGCCATACCGACTTTCGAAAAAGACGATTTGGTCAGGACTATTTTATTTTGGATCATACTCCTCTACTTCGTACTTCTCATAACGATAATAGGATCGACAATATGGATTTTCCACCGCAGCATGCGCCCGCTGTATGCACTGTTACACTGGCTCGACAATTACACACCGGGCAGACGCAATACACCAGTACCCAACGACACGAATATTTCAGAATTTCACAAGCTCAATGTAGCAGCACAAGAAGCGGCAAATCGTTCGGAAGAACTTTTCGAGCAACAAAAACAATTTATAGGGAATGCCTCTCATGAACTACAAACTCCCTTAGCCATTTTAGGAAATCGTCTCGAATGGCTGCTCGATAATACAGAGCTCAATGAAACACAAATAGAAGAACTATTTAAGATGCAAAGGACATTGGGGCATATAGTTCGACTCAATAAAACGTTACTACTACTTACAAAAATTGAAAACGGACAATTCCCCGAGAGCACAAATATAGATTTAGCTTTTATAATTAAAGAACAAATCTCTCTATACAACGAAATATACTCATCACGAAATATTTCCTATACAATAAACATTCCTGAAACATTCATTGTTTTAATGAATGAGTCTTTGGCCTCTACATTAATTACCAATTTACTTAAAAATGCATATGTACATACAACACAAGACAGCAATATCGAAATCACTCTTATCAATCGCACCCTGACAATTGCCAATGATGGAACAACGCCTTTGGACACCGAACACATATTCGAAAGATTTTATCAGGGAAGCAAAAAAGAAGGTTCTACCGGATTAGGCTTGGCTCTGGTAAAAGCGGTTTGTCGATATTACAATCTGCATATAGAATATCAGTTCAAAGAGTCGAAGCACTATTTCTCCATTACTTGGCCATAAACTAAAAAAACGATTTTTTTCAAATAATATCCCAGAATTTCAAATTCATTTCAAAATTGCTCCTAATCTTTGTATCATCAAATTAAAACAATGTCTAACTAATAATTTTTGAATGTTATGAAAAAGCTAATGATTCTTACAACAATTCTAATGGCTCTTGGTATTTCTACGGCTTGCGCCGATAACGACAAACCCATTGCTGTTACCCAATTACCTCAAAAAGCACAGCTGTTCATCAAGACACATTTCCCGAAAGAGAAAGTCGCTTTGGCAAAACTCGAACGGGATTTTCTGGAAACCCGTTATGAAGTTGTTTTCACCAATGGTTCCAAAGTCGAATTTTTAAAAGACGGTGAATGGAAAGAAGTTGAATGTAAATATTCGACAGTGCCAACAGCTATCATTCCTGTACAAATTGCAAGCTATGTATCCCAAAACTATCCAGATACACAAATTGTACAAATCGATAGGGACAAAAGAGATTATGAAGTGAAACTTACGAATCGATTAGAGCTTACATTCGATTTAAATTTCAACCTAATCGACATAGATGACTAATACGTTAGTCTCAACCGATTTTAACTTACCCACCTTATTTCAATAAGGTGGGTAAGTTTTTTAAATAACTCAAATAAAACTCTACTGCCTAAAAAAATACCGTTGGAGAGTTCCTCTCCAACGGTATTAAAAACAAACTATACTTATATACTTATTTGATAATATCCAAGTGCTTGAAACACTTTTCGATTTTTTCAAGAGCTACATCTACTTGTGCTCGTGTATGCGTAGCCATCAGAGAAAATCTTATCAACGTATCCTTAGGCGCAACAGCCGGAGAAACAACCGGATTAACAAAAATACCCTCATCAAACAAATCGCGAGTTACCCGGAATGTTTTCTCATTATCACGAATAAACAACGGAATAATAGGCGTACATGTATTCCCTATCTCACAACCTATACGTCTGAATCCTTCCAAAGCATAATTCGTCACGTCCCACAAGTTGGCTATACGTTCCGGTTCACTCTCCATAATATCCAAAGCAGCACCCACCGCCGCAGTCGAAGCCGGTGTAATACTTGCACTGAAAATATAGGAACGAGAGTTATGACGTAAATAATTTGCCGTTACCTTATCCGTAGCGATAAAACCGCCCAACGAAGCGAATGATTTACTGAACGTACCCATAATGAGATCCACATCATCGGTCACACCGAAATGGTCGCATGTTCCACGTCCGTCTCGTCCGAAAACACCTATACCATGTGCTTCATCGACCATCACGGCTGCATTATACTGCTTAGCCAGACGTACGATTTCAGGAAGATTGGCTACATCGCCTTCCATAGAAAACACGCCATCGGTCACTATCAATTTCACCTTATCAGGATTGCAATTACGCAACTGGTCCTCCAACGATTGCATATCGTTATGGCGATATTTCACCGGAGTAGAGAAAGACAAACGGCGACCTTCGATTATCGAAGCATGATCGAGTTCGTCCCATAAAATATAGTCTCCGCGTCCAGTGACACAAGAGACTACCCCCAAATTGACTTGAAATCCAGTTGAATAAATAATGGCTTCTTCTTTCCCTACGAACTTAGCCAACCGATGTTCCAACTCCTCATGAATGTCCAATGTTCCATTCAAGAATCGGGAACCGGCACAACCCGTACCATATTTACGGATAGCGGCAATAGCAGCCTCTTTAATTTTGGGGTGATTGGTAAGACCTAAATAACTGTTCGAACCGAACATTAAAACTTTTTTGCCGTTGATTAAGACCTCGGTGTCCTGATCGCTTTCTATTTTACGAAAATAAGGATAAACACCAAGGGCTTTGGCCTTCTGCGGAGCATCATACTTCGACAGTTTTTCTTGCATCAATTTCATAGTTTATGCTGAATGTGTATTTGTTATAAACTATCTGCACTATTTCTAGTCACGATATACCTTGAAAATGCAGGTTGCAAAGATAACATAAATATCCGAAAGGAAATCATTTTTCACTTAAAAAAGTATCTATCGAAACGAATTTTTCTTACAGATGCAAACTTTTTATCACCTTCTTTTTTAAGAATAAATCTTAGCTTCACAAACAGAAAATTTTTATACCATTAAAAATCAGATTTATAAAATGAGATGAAATCGCAAGGAGCAATCCTTTTGTAATAAAATCTACTTCTTATTACCAAGAATTTGAAAAAAATTGCGAAATTTGCCGATTGTAAACTCAAAAGACAGAGAACAATATGAAATTCTCAGCACGACAAATAGCAGAATTCCTGCATGGAGAGTTGGTTGGAAATCCCTCGGTAGAAGTCAATAACCTGTCTAAAATTGAAGAAGGAACACCCGGTACTCTCTCTTTCCTTGCCAATCCCAAATACACGCACTATATATACCAAACTCACGCCAGCATAGTTCTGGTACATAAAGACTTTGAGCCGGAGCATCCTATCGAAGCCACTCTTATCAAAGTCGATGACCCATATGCCTGTTTAGCGATGCTTCTCAATTTGGTAAATGAAGCGACTATCGCCAAACGTGGTATTGAACAACCCAACTATGTCTCCTCGTCGGTCACACTCCCCGACGATATCTATTTAGGAGCGTTCGCCTATATCGGAGAGCGAGTAAAAATAGGTAAAAACGTAAAAATCTATCCTCAAACCTATATCGGGAATGATGTAGTTATCGGCGATAACGTTACCATTTTTGCAGGAGTAAAAATCTATCACAGCTGTGTCATCGGCAACAATTGTATTCTACATGCAGGAACCGTTATCGGAGCCGACGGATTCGGATTCGCACCCCAAGCCAACGGGGAATATGCGAAAATCGCTCAAATAGGAAACGTCGTACTCGAAGACAACGTCGAGATCGGAGCCAATACAACAATAGACCGAGCTACAATGGGTTCTACGATTATCAAAAAAGGTGTGAAACTCGACAACCTGATACAAATCGCACATAACGTCGAAGTAGGAGAACACACGGTTATTGCGGCCCAAGCGGGAATTGCCGGTTCGGCAAAAGTCGGCAGCCACGCTATGATAGGCGGTCAAGTAGGAGTCGCCGGGCATATCAAACTGGGAGACCGAATTCAAGTCGGAGCCCAATCGGGTATACCCAATCATGTCGAGAACGACGCTGTAATCATGGGATACCCTGCTGTTCCTTCCAAAGAATTTGCCAGACAAGTCGTTTATGTAAAACGGCTTCCCGAACTTACCCGTACGGTGAAAGCTCTCGAAAGGGAGATAGAAGCATTAAAAGAACAATTGAAAAATAAATAAACTATAATATCGATGAAACAAAAGACTCTAAAAAACAGCTTTTCGGTCAGCGGTAAAGGATTACATACCGGATTGAATATTACGGCCACGTTCCTACCGGCCCCCGAAAATCACGGATACAAAATACAACGCGTCGACCTTGAAGGACAACCGGTCATCGAGGCATTAGCCGAAAACGTAGTAGAAACAAGCAGAGGAACGGTCATAGCCGACGGAGATGTAAGAATAAGCACGATCGAGCATGCGATGGCTGCTTTGTATGCAGCAGAAATAGACAACTGTCTCATTCAGGTAAATGCACCCGAAATGCCCATTCTCGATGGCAGTGCCGCTGTTTACGCCGAAGAAATAGAGCGCTGTGGACTCGAAGAACAAAATGCCGAACGGGAATATTATCTTATCAAATCAAAAATCGAAATCCACGACGAAGAAACCGGTTCTTCAATCGTAGTATTACCAGACGATGAGTTTAGTATCAACACGCTCATCTCATTCGACTCTCCTATCTTGAACAATCAATTCGCCAGTCTCGACGATCTGCACGATTTCAAAAAAGAAATTGCCGGGGCTCGCACATTCGTTTTCGTACGAGAAGTAGAACCGCTGGTAAAAAATAATCTCATCAAAGGAGGAGATTTAGACAATGCAATCGTTATCTACGATCAAAAAACCTCACAAACCGAACTCGACAGGCTTGCCGACCTTTTAAACGTTCCTCACAAACACGTCGATGAATTGGGGTACATCAACAACAAACCGCTCGAATTCGAGAACGAACCGGCCCGTCATAAACTCCTCGACATTTTAGGGGATATAGCACTGGTTGGTAAACCCATAAAAGGTCGTATCATCGCCACTCGACCCGGGCATAAAATCAACAATCAATTCGCCCGGCTCATTCGCAAAGAAGTCCGTCGCCAAGACATTCAATGTCCCGCCTACAATCCCAATAAAGAGCCGCTTATGGACGTCAATCGTATCCGTCAGTTGCTCCCCCACCGCTATCCCTTCCTATTGGTCGATAAAATTATCGAAATGGGGACACGCCACATTGTGGGTGTAAAGAACGTTTCGGGTAACGAACCTTTCTTTCAAGGGCATTTCCCTGCCGAACCCGTTATGCCGGGTGTTCTTCTGGTCGAAGCTATGGCTCAAACCGGAGGTTTGCTGGTATTAAGCACCGTCGACGAACCGGAACGCTATTCGACCTATTTCATGAAAATAGACAATGTCAAATTCCGCCAGAAAGTCGTACCGGGAGATACCGTCATATTCCACTTATCACTGATGACCGAAGTGCGTCGGGGATGCGCCTATATGAAAGGATATGCTTTTGTAGGCGAGCGCATTGTCACCGAGGCCGAATTCATGGCACAGATTATCAAGAATAAATAAATCTAAAAAGCAAATAAATGAAACAACCGTTAGCATACGTTCATCCCGACGCAAAGATTGCGAATAACGTAGTAATAGAACCATTCGTAACCATAGACAAAAATGTAATCATCGGCGAAGGGACACAAATAGGTTCCAACGTTACTATTCTGGAAGGTGCGCGTATTGGCAAAAACTGCAAAATATTCCCGGGAGCGGTTATCTCGGCGATTCCTCAGGACTTGAAATTTCAAGGAGAAGACACGACCGTGGAAATAGGCGACAATACGACACTGCGCGAATGTGTCACCGTAAACCGGGGAACCGCAGCCAAAGGAAAAACCATAGTGGGAAGCAACTGTTTGATTATGGCTTACTCACACATCGCCCACGACTGCGTTGTCGGAGATAACGTCATTATATCCAACGCTACGCAAGTGGCCGGAGAAGTAATTATCGACAACTACGCTGTGATTGGCGGCGGGAGCCTCATTCATCAGTTCAGCCACATCGGCGCACATGTGATGGTACAAGGAGGTTCTCTCATCAATAAAGATATACCGCCCTACATCAAAGCCGGCCGCAATCCCATATCCTACGCCGGAATAAACTCCATCGGGCTCCGTCGGCGCAATTTCAGCAACGAAACCATTTGCAATATCCAAGAAATCTACCGTTACTTGTACTTATCCGACATGAATAATAGCGACGCGATAGAACGTATCGAGGCAGAACTGCCCGCAACCAAAGAACGGGACGAAATCGTATTGTTCGTCCGCAATTCAAAACGGGGTATCATTAAAGGATATCTATAATAATATCTACCAATTTATATCAAAGATGAAAGGGCCGATACGTGATGTACCGGCTCTTTCTTATTTTCCCATGTTAAAAGTTCAGCCTCAATCCCAATCCACCGGTTTCGGGAACAACCATACTCAATTCATACGATGTAGTCTGTTGTATAAGCCCGTTTCTCATATTATTATAAAGAGCGGCAGCATTCTTCATTTGCTTTCGGGCATGCGATACCAATATAGCTCCACCGACAACAGCTCCGGCTCCTATTATCGTTGGGATAGCGATCGCCCCAGAAGCACTTTCAGTAGACAAAGAGATAACCCCACTGCATACCGCCACAGAACCAAAACCAATAGCTACCCATGCCCATGCATTCTGTTTTCTTACTTTGCTATATATATCATATAGAGGTACAATCCGAATGGCTTTTATCTCTTCTTTCGTCAGTTTTTGCGCTCCCCTATACAGACTTAAACCTTTTGCCTGTATCTCTTCACCCGAAAGAATATTCGAATCTGTTCCCGAAAAAGAATTGGAGGAATTATTCCCAGCCGTAGCAGCTTCCATACTTTGCGTTGGCAAAGCCATCTGAACAGGTTCCTCTGTTGGCGATTCCGACATGACTGCCAATCCCTGTTTCACCGCCATACCGGCTTCCAACGGGGAAAGAGATGGTTCACTCAATCGAGTCCGGGTATAATCGCTACCGGCTTCCACAACTTCGAGCGATGCAACCTGCTCCCCTTCTCTGAGGATATGTTTGCCGGTCACCGGGTGAACAAAATAGCTATCTTTGGAATAGACCTCCAACTTACTATTCGGCCATATTTCCTCCTCCGTCAAATCGATATACACATCTGTACCGTCTATCGCAACGATATGACCCACGTTAGCCGAGGAATCCACAGCCATTTCGATACGTTTCAACGGCATGCCCACCTGTATGGACTCCAATGTCTGTGACGGAACAGATTTGGCAGTCGAATAATCTCCGAAAACATCTTTCACTATTAACGAAGAAATTCGTTTACTCTCTTTCCTTATCCGTTTCTTGGTAACCGGATGCACGAAATAACCGGGTTTGGAACAGACCTCCAATATATCCCCCTTTGCAATTTTTCCTTCTGCCAAATCGATATATACGTCATCTCCCTCTACCGCAATCACATAACCGTCTGCCGATGTTTGTGCTTGTGTCGTCCATGCGACCGCCATACACAACGACAAAAACAATCCACACTTATTTCTCTTTCTCATATCTGTTTTATTTATGCTGTAAATATTTTTCAAAATGTCAATCGCACACCCAAGCCTCCGGTAGCAGGAGCGACCAAACTCAAACGGCAGGCATAGTCGCTCTGCTTACTCATAGTATTATAGTCTCGGGCTATTTTTTTTATGCTTACAGCAGATGCAATCTCCAAACCTGCGCCCGCCAATAAAAGGGCACTTCCGGCTGCAATCGTATAAGGAGTAACTTCTCCATATCCCCCATATGCTATATCAATAAAAAATCCGCCAACAACAATGATAGGTCCTAATGCCATCAACCCCCAGCCCCAATTACTCTTCGACTTTGCAGATTTATAGCGAAAATACAAGTTAGAGCGGTCGGCAAACAACATACGAGCATCGTCTTTGGAAATCTTCTCCGTTCCCATATATAAACTAAAACCTCTGGCTTTCATCTCATCGCCATAATTTCCGAATCCGCTGGCGCTACCCATTACCCGGCTCTTGGCATCTCCATTGAAATATTGGTTCAGGTTACGACCTATCCCGATGAACGCTTTCTGTATCGCCTGACCGGTAACCGTCTGCTTGAAACCATCGGCTCCGCCGTTCAACTGCGCGCCGCCCAATGCGCCGTATTCCATCGACAACTGCGACTTTCCTTTCGCTTTTCCCGTCCCGCTGCTCATAAACAAAACCTCGCCGGTCTGCAAATCGACAACCCGGGCGGTAATACTTACCGAAGCTGTCAAGGTCGCCACCTCCACATTCGACATGTATTGTGCTCCGAGATTTTTTCCGAAACCGGCTTGAAAAGCCCCCATAATCGACGCCAAAGGAATACCCGTTCTCACATTGGCCACATCGGGCTTCTGCATGGTCACCTGAATTACATATTGAGCCCCGGCTATTTTTCCCCGCTGTATCGCGGTATTAGGATCTATGTAGCTCCCGGTCAAATCGGTCTCGTCCATTTGCATTCCCATCACCGTACGGTCGAGTAGCCGAACCTTGTCGCAAAACATCAATTGCTCCATCAACAAATCGGACACATACGTTCCGAAATACCCCACACCGACCACATCGTTCACCTGTGCCGGAGCCACAAATACCGAGACCTTTTCGTCTGTTGTCCTGACTGGATCGACCGATAAAACAGAAGGGCGATTCTCCTTAGCAGCCGGGGGCCCATATACATCGCCAGACGATTCCGAATGACTCGACTGGGACATCGCATTACATTGAACGGACATTCCCACCTCTACCTTCGACAGACTTTGTGCCGGAACGGCCCTTGCCAGAGAATAGTCGGTATACACTTTTACGACTTCGAGCGAAGCAACTTGCGACGGTTCTCTCTTTAATCGTTTCTTAGTAACCGGGTGAATGAAATAGCCCTCTTTTGAATAAACGGCCACCTTATCTCCCGGCTTTACTTTCCCGGCCGCTAAATCGATATAAACTTTTTCGCCTTCGACAGAAATTACATACCCGGCCGCTTCGTTCTGCGCTTGTATCGTACCGCCTGCTGCCATCGAAAAAACGAGAAATACGATACAAATAATACATTTTATCTTCATACCTGCTACATCGTCCTGTCCCCCTTCGAACGAATTTAAAATAAAAAAGCGTAGGGAACATTCTGCTTATTTTCACGGAGGTATCGCCAAACACCCATTCACGAAATAAACAGCCCACCCCACGCCTTGCCGGTATAACCTCACCCCTTGCTGGGGTGGTATAGGCAAGCATGAGCGTTTTGTGACTGCTCTATCCTTCGTGAATTGAAAATTGGCGATTTTCCATGAAAGGATAAGCAAAAACGCTTTTATCAAAAAAAGGTTATCGAACAAAGCCACAGCTCACATTCGACACCGCAAATGTAGTGCAAACCAGAGACAAATGCAAGTTATGTTTGCGATTTGTTAAAAAAGTCCCCAAACTCATACACACTATAATATATAATTTTATTGCATTATTTTAAATAAAATATTTTAGAATTAGAATCTATTAAATATATTTGCAATTATATTATTAATGGAATCTCCGAAAACCATCAAAAGAGTAGGAAAAACAAAACAAGCAATGTTATGAAGAAAATTTTCTTAGTGGCAG